>Ga0310695_10001463_pt1 | contig 55764 bp, 20 predicted proteins | sample RumenRJG_04DNA_FD_203882 | JGI IMG/M metagenome (GOLD analysis project Ga0310695, IMG submission 203882) | Bovine rumen microbial communities from Lethbridge, Alberta, Canada - RJG_04 (v2) (version 2) | ecosystem: Host-associated > Mammals > Digestive system > Stomach > Rumen | place: Canada...
GCGGCGGCCCGCCGCCGCGCGACCGTCCAAACTTCCGTCTTTTGCACGTTGTGCACTATTTCCTTGACAACGCGCCGCGGAACGGCCAATATCCGCCACCGAACGGAGGATCCCCGATGAAGACGACTCCCCGCATTCTCCTCACCGCCCTTTCCCTCCTCGCGCTCGCCGCGGGCGCGCGAGGCGAGAACTACGGAAACGAAACGTTCACGGTCGGCAACGACGTCGTCGTGAAGTTCACGTCGAGCGGCACGTTCGTCCTTGACGCTCCCGCGACGGTGCGCGTGCTCCTCGTGGGCGGCGGCGGCGCGGGCGGCACCGGCATCGGCGGCGGCGGCGGCGGCGGCGGCGTGGTGGAGACGAACGGCCTCGAACTGGCGGCCGGATCCTACGCGGTCGTCGTCGGCGCGGGCGGCGCGCCCAACTCCGTCCAGAACATTTCCGGCCGGCGCGGAGGCAACGGCGGGGCGTCGTCGTTCGGGACCTTCCCGGAGCTCGTCGCGCTCGGCGGCGGCGGCGGCGGTTCGTCGGGCACGGGAAACGGCGGCGGCGACGAGGCGGCCGGCGCGGGCGGCGCGGGCATCGCCTGCGGCGGCGGCGCGGGCAAGGGTTCGACCGCCAACGCGGACGGCACGCAGGGCGGCGACGGCGGCGCGGCGTTCGCCGTCAACGGCTACGACGGCGTGGGCGGCGGCGGCGGCGCGGGCGCCGACGGCGGCGACGCCGTGAACAACACCACGTCCGGCCCCGGCGGCGACGGCCTTCCCTCCGACATCACCGGCGAGGAGGTCTGGTACGGCGGCGGCGGCGGCGCGGGCAACGGCAACACCACGCCGAACGGTTCGGCCGGCGGCAAGGGCGGCGGCGCCAGCGGCAACCCCGCCGGCGTGGCGCTCGCCGGCTCGGCCGGGACCGACGGCCTCGGCGGCGGCGGCGCGGGCGGCTCCAACAACCAGAGCGACCCGGCGGCCCGCCTGGGCGGCGCGGGCGGAAGCGGCGTCGTGATCATCCGCTATGCCGTTCCGCTGCTCGTCTCCTTCGAGAACGTCGCCGTCCACGACCCGGGGGCGACGTCGCTCACGCTCTCGGCCAAGCTGCGCCTGCTCGGCGCCGCCGCGCCGGCGTCCGCGGAAGTGCAGCTCGGGACCGGCGCCAGCGCCGGCTCCCTCGCCTGGGAGACCGTCGCCGCCGCCGCGACCGAGGGGCAGACGCTCTCGCGCACGCTCACGGGCCTCGCCGAGGGCGCGACGGTGTTCTACCGCTGGCGCGCCGTCTCGGGCGGCGAGGTCCTCGCCGAGACGGAGACGCTCTTCACGTCCACGCTCGCGCCCTTCCCGCGGCTCTCGGTCGACGAGGCGGACGTCGCGGACGAGCTGTACACCGCGACGGACCGCATCCTGCGCTTCCGGACGAACGGCACGCTGCGCGTCGAGGCGGGCGGGCTCGCCCGCGTGCTCCTCGTGGGCGGCGGCGGCGCGGGCGGTTCCTCCTCCGGCGGCGGCGGCGGCGCGGGCGGCTTCGTCGAGACGAACGCCTTCCCGCTCCCGGCCGGCGTCTACGCGATCGAGGTCGGCGCGGGCGGGCGCCCCGGCTCGCCCGCCGGCGACGGCGGCGCGACGCGACTCGGCCCCCTGCTCGAAGCGCTCGGCGGCGGCGCCGGCGGTTCGGGGGCGAACAACGCATGGAAGCCCGGCCGCCCCGGCGGCAGCGCCGGCGGGAGCGCCGAGGGGTCGGACTCGTCCGTTCGTCCCGCCGGAACGCCCGGCCAGGGCAACGACGGCGGCTTCGCCGGTCGCGCGAGCGAAGGCGGCGGCGGCGGCGCGGGACGCCGCGGCTACGATGCCTACACCGACTCGCTCTCCGGTCCCGGCGGCCCCGGGCTCCCCTCCGACATCACCGGCGAGGAGGTCTGGTACGCGGGCGGCGGCGGCGGCGGCAACGGCAACTCGACCGACGGCACGTTCGCCTTCGGCGGCCGCGGCGGCGGCGGATCCGGCCATCCGGCCGGCCTCCGGCTTCCGGCCGAACCCGGCGCCGACGGCCTCGGCGGCGGCGGCGCGGGCGGCGGCAGCGGCGGATGGGGCGCCGACCTGCTGCTCGGCGGCCGGGGCGGCAGCGGCGTCGCCGTCGTCCGCGTCCCCGCGAGCGGCGCGTGGGTCTACGGCCTCCGCGCCGCGAAGCGCAACCCGTCCGCGCTCTCGATCGCCGGGTCCGTCGGCCTCGCCGGTCCCGGCGCGCCGGCGTCCGTCGGCGTGCAGGTCGGCGTCGCGCCCGCGGCGGGCGGCGACTTCGCGTGGACGCAGGCGGCCTCGTCCGTCGCGGCGGGCGGCTCCTTCTCCGCGACGCTCGCCGGGCTCTCCGCCTCGACCGACTACCATGTCCGCGCACGGCTCGTCGCCGGCGGCGCGACGGTCTTCGAATCGGGCGACCTCGCGGTCTCCACGCCGGGCGGACGCCTCTCCGCCGAAGCGACGGGCGACGGCGTCGAGGTCTTCTCCGTCCGCGGCGGCGACAAGGTCGCGCGATTCACGGCGAACGGAACCTTCCTCGTGAAGTACGCCGGAACCGCGCGCGTCCTGCTCGTGGGCGGCGGCGGCGGCGGCGGCTACGCCCACACGTCGGGCGGCGGCGGCGGCGGCGGGTTCGTCGAGGTCGCGGAGCTCGACCTTCCGGCCGGCGCCTACGAGGTCGTCGTCGGCGCGGGCGGCGGCGGCGGGCAGAACAACGTCGACGGCGGCCGCGGCGGCATGGGCGGCGACTCATCCTTCGCCGGCCTCGTCGCGCGTGGCGGCGGCTGCGGCGGATCGTCCGGTACCGGGCGCCCCGGCGGCTGCGGCGGCGGACACGGCGGCTTCGTGAACAACACGTGGCAGTCCCCGATGCCGCCCGTCGGCACCCAGGGCGGCGACGGCGGGCTGAGCCGCGACCGGAACAACAACGGCGCCTGGGTCGACGTGCAGGGCGGCGGCGGCGGCGGCGGCGCGGGCGGCGACGGATCCACCGGCCTCCAGCTCTACGCCGGCGACGGCGGCGTCGGCCGCGCGTCCGACATCACCGGCGAGAGCGTCCTCTACGCGGGCGGCGGCGGCGGCGGATGCGGCAACTCCGACCCCTACATGGGCGCGGCGGGCGCGGGCGGCGGCGGCGGAGCGGCCGCGCCCCGCACCACGCGAGGCCTCCAGAAGGCGATCCCCGGGACCGACGGACTCGGCGGCGGGGGCTCCGGCGGCACCAACGGAGCGGACAAGAACGGCGGCGCCGGCGGCAGCGGCGTCGTCGTGATCCGCTGGTTCGATCCCGCCGGCATCCTGGTCCTGATCAAGTAGTCCCCCTCGGCGACCGTGGCGGGGTGTCGGCGTCGCCGCACCCCGCCACGGACAAACGAAACGGAAGAACCGATGGAACGTTGCGGAATCGTCGTCCACGACACCGAATGCGGCGACCTCTGGGCCCGGCGGCTCGAGGGAAGCGGCCTGGACCTGCTCGGCATCCACCCGGCGGGCGGGCCCGACGCCCACCTCTCGCTCGTCTCGTGCCTGGAGACGGTCCGGACGCCGGCCTTCCGGGCGTTCCGCAGGCGCGCGAACGCCGCCGGCCTCGCGGTCGAATTCGAAATGCACGCGCTCTCGTGGCTGCTGCCGCGCGATCTCTTCGGCGACCGCCCGGAATGGTTCCGCGAGGAGAACGGCGCGCGCACGCCGCGCTTCAACTGCTGCGCGTCGGACCCGGACGCCCTGCGCTTCGTCGCCGGACGCGCCGCCGAGCTCGCCGCGCTCTTCCCCTCCGACACGCACCGCTACCACTTCTGGCCCGACGACGTCGCCGAGGCGAAGTGCTCCTGCCCGCGGTGCCGCGCCCTCTCCGCGTCCGACCAGGCGCTCGTCCTCGCGAACGCGGTCGCCGAAGGCGTCCGGCGGACGGATCCCGAGGGGCGCGCCGCCTACCTGGCCTACGGCGCGGCGCTGGAGCCGCCGCGGCGCGTCCGGCCGGCCCCCGGCGTGTTCCTCGAGTTCGCGCCGATGGACCGCGACCACGACCGCCCGCTCTTCGATCCCGCGTCCGCGTGCAACGCCGGGCAGGTCCGCCACCTCCCGGAACTGCTGTCGCTCTTCGGGACGAAGGACGCCACGGCCCTCGACTACTGGACGGACAATTCGTTCTTCTCCCGGTGGACCCGGCCGCCGGCGCGGTTCGCGCGCGACGCCGCCGTCTGCCGCGCCGACGCCGCGGCCTACGCCCGGGCGGGCTTCGAGGCCGTCACGTGCTTCGCCTGCTTCCTGGGGGAGGACTACGAGGCGCGGTGGGGCGCCCCGCCCCTCGACGGCTTCCTCGCCGCCCTCCGCGCGGCCCGGCGCCCCTGAGGACATAGCCCGCCGAAAGCCGCCCGCCCAAACTTCCATATTCTGCACATTCTGCACATTTTCCTTGACAGCCGGGGCGGCGTTCGGGTACTCTCTCCGCCGTAGCCCGACAACCGGGGGAACACCGCCCAATGAAAACGAAACGCATCCTTCCTTCCGCGCTCGTCGTTCCGGCCCTTCTCGCCGCGGCCGTCGCCGCCGCGAGGGGCGAGAGCTGGGTCTACGACAACGGCTACATCACCAATTCGCTGGGCTGGAAGATCCGGGTGAACGCGCCTGCCACCGGCGCGACCGCGCTCGCGACGGTCGACAACGAAGGAATGGTGAAGGGCTGGCCCGCCGCGGGCGACCGCCCGGACGGCCTCTACACGCTCGATCTTTCGCAGCCGATCGTCGACGCGGCGGATCCGGCGAAGACCTACTCGCTCGCGACGATCGGCTACTACGAGTTCAACGGCGGATGCAACATCGGCACACTCGTCCTGCCCACCACGCTCACGACATGGAAGTTCAACGATGCGGTCGGCGTCTGCGGAAGAAACGGGGCGAACATCGACACGATTCTTCCGAAGGACTTCTCCAAGGACATCGTTTGGTCGGGCGGAAGTCACGGCTTCGCCTGGGGCGCCCCGAAATACGCCGGCGAACTGCACCTGCGTGGCGTCCGGAAGACGGTGAAAGTCGGTCTGGGCCACACGCACGGCGGCGTCCAGCGCGTCTTCTTCGACGAATCGTTCTCGGATTTCTACTCCACGACGTTCGCCAACTCGGGCTCGACCCGCTTCGACCTCTATTTCCGCGGCGATCCGCCGAACGGTATGGCCGACACGAGCCACGGGACCGGAGCCCGCGGCTATCTCCACGTCCCGGCCGCGAGCGCCGCGTGGGAGGCGTGGCTCGCCGCGAACGCCCGCGCGTTCGCCGCCGACGACCGCGCAACCTTCGAGTCGATGTTCCCGGACGCGCACGATCCCGACTGCGTCGTCACGAACGCCGGCAAGTTCAAGGGCGGCTACGTCCGCCTCTGGCACGCCGCCCCGGGCGTCGAGGTCGTGTCGCAATACACCGTCGCGGCCGACCGGATCTCGCCGGCCTACGGAACGCACACCGAGCACAAGACCGGCGACATCGTCCAGTTCTCCTGTCCGGCGTCCGCCACGGAAGGCGGCGTCGAATACCTCTGCCGCGGCTATCGCCTCGAGCGGACGACCGGCGGCGACTGGGCCGCGGGCACGTCGGTGGAATCATCCGCCCTTTCGCTCTCGCTCGTCTGCGACACCGCCGAGGCGGTCCGCGTCACGTGGCTCTGGGAGCCGCAGATTTCCGCCTCCGTCACCGTGACCTCGAACCGCGGCGCGTTCGGCCCGGTCGATCCGGACTACGGGCTGTGCGTCGAGTTCCCGGGCGGCGCGCGCACGTTCTCCGCGACGGCGCACGGCTACGACGCCGTCGAACGCACGCGCTATCGCGTGACGGGCTACCGCCTCACGGACGAGGCCGGCGCCGCGACCGAACACGCCGGAACGTCGTTCGAATACGACACCTCGATGGGCAAGGTCGTCCTCGAATGGCTCTGGGCGCCCGACGGCTACGAGCTCGCGACCGCGGCGCCGGGCTGCCTGCCGGTCGCCGTCTCGCCCGCGCTCGACGCGGAGGGCTACGGCGACATCGGCGCCGTCTACGCGCTCGCGGTGCCGCCCGGCGCGGGCGAGTCCGCGTTCGCGCACTGGTCGGGCAACGTCGCCGCGATCGCGTCCGACACGGCCCCCGCCGTGTCGGCGACCCTCTCGCGCCCGCTCACGCTCGTCGCGGAGCCGCGCTGCGTGTGGCGCTACGACGCGGCCGGGAGCCCGACCGCGATCACGAACGCGCTCGGCTGGCGGATCCGCGCAAGCCTTTCCGGCGCGAACGTCCGCATCGGGCAGGACAGCGTGCGTGCCGCCGCCCGCGTCGCGTGGGACCTCGACGGGGAGAAGCACTGGCTCGACCTCTCGCTTCCGGTCGTGAAGGACTCCGACGGTTCCCCGCTCGCGCTCGACGGCTGCGCGGGCAACGTCCCCTTCCGCCGCTCCGACGGCGAGCCGTTCCTCGGAAGGCTCGTCCTCGGCGACGGCTTCAAGCGCTGGCCGTTCGAGGAGAACGAGATTTTCGGAAAACAGTCCAAGCTCTCCGAGATCGAGCCGGCGATCCTGCCGGACGACGCCGTCTCGTCGCAAGGTTCGGGCACGCCCAAGTTCGGCGCGATCCCGTATCGGGGCGACGTATTCCTGCGCTGTTCGGCGGCGACCCGGCTCAACAACTGCGACCTCGCGTTCACGCACCGCGGCACGCAGAACGTCTTCCTCGGGACGAACGTCGTCTCGATCGCGGCGACCGCCTTCGCGTGGAGCTACGCAAACTACCGCCTGCACTTCGACGGCTTCCCGACCTCCCTCGCCGCGTCGCGGAACACCTCGGGCGACTATCGCTTCTACGTGTTCTGCCGGTCGAACGACGTCCGTTGGGCCGACTACCTCGCGGCGAACGCGCGCCGGTTCATCGCCGCCGACCGCGACGACTTCGCCGCGCGCTTCCCCGAGGACGCGGCGGCGGGCAAGTGGCCCTATTGGACCTTCGAGACCGGTTTCTTCTCCGGCACGTGGGCCCGCCCCCTGTACCCCACCGGAACCGTCCTGATCGTCCGATGACGTCCGGCCCGCGATGCGCCGCCGCGCTCGCGCGGGCCGGACGCCCTGGCGAACGATCGAGCCCGCGTCGTCCCGAAAACAGAACCAAGATGAAAGCAATACGCGCCATCCTTCCCCTTCTCCTCCTCTCGGCCTCCGCCGCCGCGGCCGCCGCGCCGTTCCGCGTGGCGCTCGTCCTCGGGCCGCCGCACGGCGAGGAGTTCTCGTCGGTCCCGCCCGCGTTCGAGGGCGCGGGCTGGACGTTCTCGACGTTCCGCGTCGCGGACGACCGCCCGGCCGAGGCGGTGAAGGCGGACCTCCTCGCCGCGCTCGAGCGGACGGACCTCGTCGCCGTCGGCCCGCTCGCGCCCGACGTCTTCGCGGGCGAGGGCGCCGCGTGGAGGGCGTTCCTGGAGCGCGGCGGCGCGGTCGCCGTGACGGACTGCAACTATCCGGACAAATACGCGTGGACGGACCAGCTCGGCCCGGACTACCGCCACCCGGACGGCGAGGGCTTCGCCGGCTGGAGCCCGGCGGACCTGAAGAAGGAGGACCCCGAGCCCGCGATCCGCACCTTCCCGGCGGCGCAGGTCGACGGCGGAATGCTCTGGTACCACTTCAACCTGGCGAACGCCGGAGCGGCGTGGAGGCCGGTCGTGCGCTGCGCGCGCCACGGCCAGCCCTGCGCGATCCGCGCGGACGTCGGCCGCGGGTTCGTCTACCTCACCAACCTGCGCTGCCCGTATTCCTCGTTCTTCGAGAACCTCCGCGCCGCGGCGGAGCTGCGGCGCGCGGGGCTCGAGGTCGTCTCGGCCTCCGGCCTCGCGCTCACGAACGGCGCGGTCGCCGTCGAGGTCCGCCTCCGCGCGGAGGGCGGCGCGCCCGCGCCGAACCCGCAGCGCTACCTCGCCGCGCTCGAGATCGCCTCCGCGACGAACGCCGCGCAGGCCGTCCGCGCCGAGGCGCCGCTCGTGACGCTCCCCGGCGGGGCGATCGGCTTCCGGCTCAGGGCGGCCAACGCGGTGCGCGGCCCGGGGCGCGTGCGGCTCGTCCTGCGCGACCGCAGGGACGGCTCCGAGATCGCGCTCGTCGACCGCAACCAGGCGTTCGACGACCTCGTCGAGATCGAGACGCCGCACCACTGGGCGACCGTCTCGACGAAGCGCCGCGCGGCGGACGTCTCCTTCGCCTTCCGCCTCAACCCGGCGGGCGAGAAGGTCGTGCCCGGCACGTGGCGCGCGTGGGCGAAGGGTCCCGACGGGCGCGTCGTCGCCTCGACGCCCCGCGAGGAGCGCCTCGCCGGCTGGCGCACCGCGTTCCGGCTCCCCGTCCCGGCCGACGCCCCCGCGGGCGACTACACCGTCGGCGTCGAGGTCGTCTCCGCGCAGGGCGGCGGGCGCTGGACGAAGACCGCGCCCTTCCGCATCGTCGCGCCGACGCCGACGCAGGTCCTGCCCGACCAGGACGGCGTCCTGCTGCGCGGTGGCGCGCCGTGGTTCCCGCTCGGGATGTACCACGCCGACCCGCCGTTCTGGCAGGAGGTGCGCGACACGGGCTTCGACCTGCAGCAGGCGATGAACTGGCTCGACGGCGACTTCCCGCGACTCGCCGCGATGGGCCAGCCGCTGCTCTACGAGACGAAGCACAACTCGCCGGAGAACATGGCGATCTGGGCGAAGCGCTACGCGAACGAGCCGTTCGCCTGCATGATGTACGTCACGGACGAGCCCGACGACACGCTCGTCTGGAAGTGGGAGGCGTGCCGCCGCGCCGTCCACGAGGCCGACCCCGACCACCCGACCTTCGCCGTGCTCGCGCATCCCGCGAGCTTCCGCTACCAGCGGAACATCGCCGATCTCCTCGCGATCGACCTGTATCCGATCGGCCGCGACGGCAGCGGCGACATGGTCGAGATCGAGCGCCGCATCCGCGCGTGCCGCGCGGCGTGCGGCGACGAGCGGCCCGTCCTCGCCGTGCTGCAGTCCTTCGGCTGGGAGCCGCAGGAGAAGTTCCGCGCGATGGCCTACCTCTCGATCGTGAGCGGCGCCAGGGGCATCCTGTGGTACTGCTGGCAGGAGGGCGACCCGCCGAACGGGCTGCACACGAACCCCGCGCTGCAGGAGTTCGCGCGCGGCCTGCTCGCCGAGATCCGGGGCCTCGCGCCGGCCTTCCTCTCCGGCCGCACGAAGGAGCTCTCGCTCTGCGGCGGGCGCGTCCGCGCGCTGCTCTGCGGCACGAAGGAGACCGGCGTCCATCTCATCTGCGTCAACCCGACCGAAGAGGCCGCCGTCGTGAACGACGCGCCGAAGATGCCGGGCGTCCCGGCCTCCTTCACCCTTCCGCCCGCCGGCGTCGCCGTCTACTAGCCACCACCCGAACGGAGATCCTCCGATGAATCGCCGCATCCGAATCCTCCCGCTCCTCGTCGCCGCCGCGCTGCCCGCCGGCTTCGCCCGCGGCGACTGGCTCTACGACGCGGCCGCGCAGCGGATGACCGAGCTCGATCCGCCTGGAGGCGGGACGCCCTGGATCCTGAATTGCACCGGCTCCGGAACGGATCTCTCGGTGGCGTCCGTGCAGCAGACCGGCGCGGGCGCCGTCGTCGACCTGCGGCTTCCCGTCCGGTCCGCGGGCGGCGACGCCTTCTCGGTCGTCGGGCTCGGCATCGACGCGTTCCGGGGAAACCTGTCCCTGGAGGAGATCCGCCTGCCGGACACGCTCGTCTCCATCGGGCGCGGCGCCTTCGACGGCTGCACGGCGCTGCGGAGCGTCTCGCCCTTCCTGCCCGACTCCGTCGCGTCGATCGGCGTCGAGGCGTTCCGCAACGTCCCGGCCGGCGGAACGCTCCGCCTCGGCTTCGGCGGTTCGCTGGTCTTCCCGCCCGACGATCGCGGCTGGAACGGGAACGAGCACTTCAAGAACACGGCGGTGGAGGAGGTCGCGATCGGCCCCGGCGTCGCGGCCATCCCGTGGAACGCCTTCCTGGAATGCCGTGCGCTCACCAACCTCGATCTTCGCGCGGCGACGTCCCTCTCGGCCATCGGCGTCTGCTCCTTCCTGAACTGCACGGCGCTGCGGCGCGTCGATCCGCTCCTGCCGGACACCGTCGCCTCGATCGGCGCGCAGGCCTTCGCCCACGATCCGATCGAGGGCACGCTCCGCCTCGGGTTCGGGGGGCCCCTCGACCTGCGCGACGACGAACGGGGCTGGAACGTCGAGAATTATTTCGAGGACACGCGAATCGGCGAAGTGCAGTTCGGTCCGGGGGTCGTCAACGTCAAGCGCGGGTTCATCACCGGCAATCCCGCGCTCAGCAACGTCGTCTTCCGGACCACCGCCCTGACGGCGATCGGACAGGCGGCCTTCGAGGGCTGCACCGCGCTGCGGCGCGTCGAGCCGCTGCTGCCGGACACGGTCGTCCACCTCGGATCCACCGCCTTCAACAACACGCAGGTCGAGGGCTCGCTGCGAATCGGCTTCGGCGGGCCGGTGCGGTTTGGAACGGAGTTCTACGGCCAGTCGCGCCTGTTCTGGGGCTCGAGGATCTCCGAGTTCGTCGCGGGGCCGGGCGTCACGAACATCCCGTGCTACTTCGCCTGCGATTGCGGCGGATTGACGAACGCGGTCTTCCAGGGGACGAATCTCGTCGACGTCGGGGCGAGCGCGTTCGCCGGCTGCTCGGCGCTCACGAACATCGTGGCGCGGCCGCTCCTCTCGTGGACCGGCGACTCGTTCTCGTGGACCGGCCAGGACCTGTCCGGGCGCCTCCTCTTCCCCAAGACGAGCCGGGACTGGGACGCCCGCATCACGGAGCTCGGCGACGCCTTCACCCCCTGGGCCGACGCCTCGCCGTCGGCGCAGGCCGACTACGTCCGGCTCTTCCCGGACGGCCCGACGCCGCGCGGCCACGCGGCGATCGGCGGCGGACCGAAGCGCTGGCTCGTCCCCTTCTCCGTCGCCGTGGCCGGGGAGGTCTCCCTCTCCATCGTGGGCGAGCCCTTCGACGTCGGCGTCGCCTCGCCCGCCTACGCCGACCAGCTGGCGGCGCAGCCGCCCGTCGCCTTCTCCGTCTCCCGATACGGCGAGCGCGGCAGCGTCGCCTACGAGTCGGTCGGATACCGCGTGGACGAAATGGGCGACGATTTCTGGGAACCCGGCGAGCCGGTCCTCGGGGTCCGCGCGTTCTCCTTCGACCGGGACGCCCGCGACGAGTACCGCATCGCGTGGCTGTGGCGCGAGGCCGGATACGCCCTGACCGCGAACGTCCCGGAGTCCGGGATCTGCGCCGTGTCCGTATCGGGCCAGCGCCTTTCCGATCCGGAGATCGCGGGCGACTACTTCGTCTCGAACGCGGTCGCGACGATCGAGGCCGTCCCCCGCGCGGGCGCCCGCTTCGTGCGGTGGTTCGGCGATGTGCCGGAGGACCAGGCGGCCTCCCCGACGGCGACGATCGCGATGGACCGGGCCAGGACCGTCGCGCCCTACGTCGAGGCGGCCTGGACCTACCGCTCCGACACGCAGACCGTCACGGACGGCTACTGGGTCCTCGGCGTCGCGGGTTCGCCGGGCGCGCTCGAGATCGCCTCCGTGCAGGTCCGCCCGTCGGGAATCGGGCTGCTCGATCTGCGCAAGCCCACCGACGGCTGCGTCTTCGCCTCCATCGGAACCGACGCCTTCCGAGGCCAGACGGAACTGGAGGAGATCCGCCTGCCGGACACGCTCGCCTCCATCGGGCGCGGCGCCTTCGACGGCTGCACGGCGCTGCGGCGCGTCTCGCCCTTCCTGCCCGACTCCGTCGCGTCGATCGGCGTCGAGGCGTTCCGCAACGTCCCGGCCGGCGGAACGCTCCGCCTCGGCTTCGGCGGTTCGCTGGCCTTCCCGCCCGACGATCGCGGCTGGAACGGGAACGAGCACTTCAAGAACACGGCGGTGGAGGAGGTCGCGATCGGCCCCGGCGTCGCGGCCATCCCGTGGAACGCCTTCCTGGAATGCCAAGCGCTCACCAACCTCGATCTTCGCGCGGCGACGTCCCTCTCGGCCATCGGCGTCTGCTCCTTCCTGAACTGCACGGCGCTGCGGCGCGTCGATCCGCTCCTGCCGGATACCGTCGCCTCGATCGGCGCGCAGGCCTTCGCCCACGATCCGATCGAGGGCACGCTCCGCCTCGGGTTCGGGGGGCCCCTCGACCTGCGCGACGACGAACGGGGCTGGAACGTCGAGAATTATTTCGAGGACACGCGGATCGGCGAGGTGCAGTTCGGCCCCGGGGTCGTCAACGTCAAGCGCGGGTTCATCACCGGCAATCCCGCGCTCAGCAACGTCGTCTTCCGGACCACCGCCCTGACGGCGATCGGACAGGCGGCCTTCGACGGCTGCACCGCGCTGCGGCGCGTCGAGCCGCTGCTGCCGGACACGGTCGTCCACCTCGGATCCACCGCCTTCAACAACACGCAGGTCGAGGGCTCGCTGCGGATCGGCTTCGGCGGGCCGGTGCGGTTCGGAACGGAGTTCTACGGCCAGTCGCGCCTGTTCTGGGGCTCGAGGATCTCCGAGGTCGTCGCGGGGCCGGGCGTCACGAACATCCCGTGCTACTTCGCCTGCGATTGCAGGCGGCTGACGAACGTGGTCCTGCGGGGGAAGAACCTCGTCGACATCGGGGAGAGCGCGTTCTCCGACTGCTCGGCGCTCGAGGAAATCACGTTCCGCACGTTCCCCCTGTTCGCGCCGTACGTCTTCGCCAGACTGCCTTCCACGGCCCGGTTCTTCGTTCCGGACGACGTCCCCGCGTGGCAGGAATGGCTCGACGACCCGGCCAACGCGACGCCGTGGGACGACCTCCCCGCCGCCGCCCGCGACGAATACTTCGCCCGGTGGGACGTCCATCCGAGCCGCCCCAAGTGGCGCGCCGTCGGCTGGTACGCCCCCTTCCCGGAGAACTCGTGGATCCTGCGCTACATCGCCAGCGAGCCGACCGTCCTGATCGTGAAATAGTCCCCGCCCGAAGCGCCGGACGTGTGCGCGGCGGCCCCGCCGCCTCGCGCCCGGCCCAACTTCCCCATTCTGCACGTTCTGCACAATCTGCTTGACGCCCGCGCTCGCGTTCGGGTATCCTTCGCGCCGTGGTCCGCGATCCCAGGGAACCTTCCCCATGAAAACGAAGCGCGCCGTCCCCCTCATCTCCCCCCGCCCGGGCTCCTCCGCCGCCGCGCCGTTCCGCGCGGGCCCGGCCGGCGATTCCGCCGTCCGTTCGCCGGGCGTCCGGGCGAACAGGGCCTTGCGTTTCGTCGTCGCCGCCCTGGCGGGGGCCGTCTCCAGCCTCCACGCGGACTGGACGTTCGGCGGCGACCGGCTGACCGAATCCGTCGCCGCCGGGGAGACGCCCTGGATCTTCAACTGCACGCTCGCCGGCAACGGCGTCGATCTCACGCTCGGCACCGTCGTCCAGAAGGGGGACGCCGCGGTCCTCGACCTCGACGCGCCGGTCGCGGGCGGATACAAGATCCGCGCCGTCAGAGAGTCCACCGACCTCTTCAAGAATCGTGCCGCCGGCTTCGCCGACGAAATCGTCCTTCCGTCGACGCTGACGGCCGTCGCCGCCTGGTCCCTGCAGCAGTGCAAGAACAAGATCACGATTCCGCCCGACAACGAAATCGCGACGCTCGGCTCAGGGTGCCTCGACAGCTCCTACCTGACGGGCGACGTCGTGCTTCCTTGCCTGACGACGATGAACGGCGGCGACAACAGCGGGCCGTTCAACCGGTGCACCCGAATGACCTCCCTCGACCTCGGGCCGGGCATCACCGGCACGGCGTCCTACGGCAACCTCGCGAAGGAATGCAATGGCCTGACCAGCCTCGTCATTCGGGCCTCCGAGTTCACCATCCCCGCCTGGTCGATGCAGAACTGCACCGCGATGCGGGACTGGACCTTCCACTGCTACCCGACGCTGGCCGGCAACTGGGCATACGGCGTCTCCTTCGGCAAGAGGCACCGCATCTTCGCGGATCCGCGGAACGTCCAGTGGAGCGACGTGATCCACTCCGCGGCCTTCACGCCGTGGGAGAGCGCCGACCAGGCGTCGTATTATGCGAATTTCGGCGCTGGCGCCGAAACGCCCCTGGGCTACACCACCGCGCCCTTCGCCGCCTACCTCGTCGCGATGGGCGGCGGTTCGGAAGCGGGGGCGACCGTCGTCGTAGCCGCCTCGCCGGCCTGCTACGGGGACGTCTCGCCATCCTACGGCGAACAGGCGGGCATCACGGAGGCCGTCACCTTCGCCGCCCCGCAGTATTCGCGCGACGGCGACGTTCTCCACGAATGCTACGGATTCTTCACATCGCGCTGGGACGAGGCCCGGATGGCCTGGGATGACGGCGCCGCCGTCACGGGCCGCACCTCCTTCGCCTTCGAGTCGGAGGGTCGGGAGACGGTGAAGATCACCTGGCTCTGGCGCGAAGCCGGATACGCCGTCGTCGCCGATGGGCTTCTCGACGGCTGCTCCATCGCCACGAACTCGCTGACGCCGCTCGAAGGATATGCCCGCAAGGGCTCGGTCGTTTCGCTGACCGCCGTCGGCGAGAACTTCCGCGAGTGGTACAATCTGCCGGCGGGCGCCGTGGCGAACGCCGCGACCATCACCTTCGAGGCCACCGCCCCCGCGCATCTCCACGCCTACTACAGCTGGCCGTGGGAATACGACCCCGCGGCCGGAACGATCAGCGACCGCTACTGGACGATACGCGTCGCCGCCAGCGGGAAGGACCTGACGCTGAACTCCTTCGCCGTCGCCCCGGGAAACCGACTCGACCTCGACAAGGAGGTCCTTGGCGGCTACGCGATCCGCCATCTCGCCGCAAACTCAGAAGGCCTTTTCAAGAAACGCGGCGCCGACTTCGCGGACAAGATCATCCTGCCCGCGACGCTGACCGAGATCGGTGCCTGGACGCTTCAGGACTGCAAGAGCAGGATCGCGATTCCTCCCAACAGCGAACTGGCAACGCTCGGAGCCGGGTGCTTCATGAATTCGTCGCTGACGGGCGACGTCGAGCTCCCCCGCCTGACGACGATGAACGGCGGCGACGGCCAGGGTCCGTTCCAAGGCTGCACCCTCCTGACCTCCCTCGACCTCGGGCCGGGCATCACCGGCACGGCGTCATCCGGCAACCTCGCGAAGGAGTGCACCGGTCTGACCAATCTCGTCATCCGGGCCTCCGAGTTCACCATCTCCGCCTGGTCGATGCAGGGCTGCACCGCGATGCGCGACTGGACCTTCCACTGCTACCCGACGCTGGCCGGCAACTGGGCATCCGGCGTCGCCTTCGGAAAGACGCACCGCATCTTCGTCAAGCCGGAGCAGACGGCCTGGCGCGAGACGATGGCCTCCGACGCGTTCACGCCGTGGAAGAACGCCGACCAGGAGTCGTATTACGCCAACTTCGGCCCGGGCGCCCAGCGGCCGCTGGGCTACACGTCGGCGCCCTTCGCCGCCTATCTCCTGGCGATCCGGCAGCCCCCCACGGTGATCGTCGTCCGCTAGGGCGCCCAAGCGCCGGACGTGTGCGCGGCGGCCCCGCCGCCTCGCGCCCGGCCAAACTTCTGCACATTCTGCACATTTTCCTTGACAGCCGGGGCGGCGTTCGGCTACTCTTTCCGCCGTAGCCCGCAAACCGAGGGGAACACCGCCCAATGAAAACGAAACGCATTCTGCTTTCCGCTCTCGTCCTTCCGGCCCTTCTCTCCGCCGCCCGCGCGGAGGAGCCGTTCGTCGCCGCGGCGCGCGAGCGCGGCGTCGAGATCGTCTCGCACGCCGTCCCGAAGGAGTTCGCGATCGGCGACTTCGCCGTGTCGATGCGCGTGAGGAACGAGGGCGAGCTCGCGCTGCGCGGCTCGCTCGCCGTCCTCACGGTCGACGCGGAGGGGAAGAACCCGCGCGAGCTGGGGAAGGCGGCGCAGATCGACCTGCCGCCGAAGTCCGTCTCCGCGGACGCCGAGCAGGAGCTCGCGGTCTCGGGGCGGGCCACGGCGGCCGAGCTGGGGCGCACGGCGCGCGTCCTGCTGCGTCCCGCGGGCGCGCCGGAGATCGTCTGCTACGAGGGGCCAGTCGTCGAGTCGCGCAAGGCGGCCGAGCGCCGCGCGTCGGAGGCGGCGAAGGCGACGTCCTCCGCCGGCGGGCGCCACGAGATCCGCTGGGCGGAGCGCCTGCCGGAGGGAGAGGGCGAGCGCTACCGCGCGTTCCTCGAGGCGGGCGGCGTGCTGATCGTGCGGCTCGTCGAGTGCAAGGAGGACTTCGCCGGCGCGGCGGCGTTCTGCGGCGCGGACGCGATGCCGGAGTTCCGTCCGCAGAAGGGCGCGGCGAACTCCTACGACATCAACGTCGATCCGGGCGACACCCCGCTCTTCGACTGGCCGAACCGCATTTCGCCGACGCTCAAGGCCGGCAACGGCCGGCTCTCGCTCCCCGGCGAGGCGGGCAAGCGGTGGGAGACGGTCCAGAAGGGCTACACGATGCTGCTGCGCGTCGGCAAGGGCCTGCTGATCGTCTCGACGCACGAGGTGGCGGACACGCCCGCGCTGCGCGAGGACGTGAAGCGGCAGCTCGCGCTCGAGGAGGGCGGCTTCCGCCTCGTCTCGTTCTCGCAGGAGTTCGAGGAGCTCGAGGCGTGGAAGGGCAAGGCCGGCCATCCGGCGCTCGGCGGCGGCAAGGTCGTGCTCCGCGTGAAGAACGCGAACTACGCCACGACGAACCTCAACCTCGCGATGCGGCTCGACCTGCGCGAGACGCGCAAGGGCGGCCGCACGCGCACCTGGCTCGCGCGGGCGAAGGAGAACGAGAAGATCGGCGAGACGTTCCCGCTCGAGATCGCGGTGCCGCCGCTCGACCTCAACGGCGAGATCGCCTGGAAGACCCAGGTCCTCGAGTGGGGCGGGAAGCGCGCGTGGACGCTCGCCGAGGGGACCGCGATGCTGCCGGAGCTCTTCGAGGTCGTCCCGCCCGCCTACCGCGGGCAGGTCTCGACGAAGCGGCGGCGCGCGGACGTCGCGGCCGGCGTGCGCTTCGCGCGCCGCGGGTTCGACGCCGGCGGCGGCTCGTGGCGGATCGTCGCGAAGGACGCGAAGGGCAAGGCCGTCGTCGCGCAGGCCGATGGCGCCTTCGCGCCCGGCGCCGCCGCGGCCGAGGCGTGGCTCCCCGTGCCGGCCGACGCCCCCGCGGGCGAGTACCGCCTCGAGGCGGAGGCGACGCTGCCGGACGGAACGAAGCACGCGGCGTCGGGGACGTTCCGGATCGTCGAGCCCGCCAAGGGCCAGATCATGGCCGACCAGGACGGATTCCTGCTCAACGAGGGCGAGCCGTACTTCCCGCTCGGCATCTACCACTGCCACACGTTCAACTGGGACCAGCCGATCGACGACACCGGGTTGCGCGCGCGCGACATGGGCTTCAACTGGATGCAGATGTGGGAGTGGGACTACCGCAACCACCTCTCGCTCGACCGCACGACGCTCGGCGAGTTCGTCGACAAGAAGCTCGCCGGCGCCGAGCGCGAGGCCGCGATCGACGCGCTCGTCGGGTCGAACCAGGTGAACCGCGCCGCCTTCGCGGGCGTCGCCATCTGCTTCGAGGGCTTCGGCGTCTGGAACCAGGTCATCTTCCGCCGCCCCGGCGACGAGGGGAAATACGACTTCGAGACGGACGAGCGGATCCGGCGCGAGATCGCGTCCATCGCGAACGACCCCGACCAGCTCGTGCGGATGTGGTATTTCGCCGACGAGGCCGGCGGCAACTTCCACCGGCAGCTCCGGCGCGCCGCGAACTACTACGCGAGCATCGACAAGGCGGGCTATCCCACGTTCAACCTCGGCAACCTCGCCGCGGTGATGGCGGGCGACGTCGGCGGCAACGACATCTACCTGCGCTACTACGGCGGCCTCGGCAGCGCGGCGCAGTTCGCGGACCGCGTCGAGGAGATGCGCCGGCAGTACGCGCCGCTGCACCGCCGGCCGTTCATCGTGCCGCAGGCGTTCGGGCAGAGCGAGCGCCAGTCCACCGAGACGCCCGAGTGGGTTCGCGTCGAGGCGTATCTCTCCTGCATCGGCGGCGCGAACGGCATCGGCTTCTACTGCTGGACGCAGACGGGAGACTGGAGCGGCGCGCAGAAGCAGGGCATGGGCTGGAACCCCGCCACGGCGCACGAGGTGAAGAAGCTCATCGAGGAGATCAAGGTCTTCCAGGGCGCGCTGATGTCCGGCGCCGAGACGCGCGCGCTGTCGAACGACGGCAATGTCCGCGCGCTCTACTGCGGCGACGACGCCTCCGGCCGCTACCTCCTCGTCGCCAACACGTTCGAAGGTCCGGTCGACACGGAGATCGCGATTCCCGGCATCGGCAAGCGCGAGCTCGAGCCGCTCTTCGGCGCTCCGAAGCCCTCGCGCTCCGGCGAGACCCTCCGCCTCAAGCTCCCGCAGTGGGGAACCGCCGCCTGGCGCGTGAAGTAGCGGGGCCCCCGATGTTCCGCCTCCCCGCCGCAGCCCTGCTTGCCGCATCCGCCGCGACCGCGCTTCTCCCGACGGGCCGCGCGTGGGGCGAGGAGGCGCCGCCCGTCGTACGGTCGTGGGGCGTGCCGAGCGGCGAGCCGCTGGGCGTCGAGGGCGAATGCTCCGTCCGCGTGGCGGACGCCTTCCGCGCCAAGCACCCGGAGGCGCGGCTCGAGTCGGCCGGCGGGCTCGTCCTGCCGGGCGGACGCGCGATGGACACGACGCCGCTCATGCAGATCGCCGGCGACGTGGCGCCGGCCGCGATGTACGTGAACTTCCGCCAGTCGGACACCTACATCCGCAACCGATTTCTGATGCCGCTCGACGCGTGGCTCGAGCGGGCGGCCGGGCTCGCGCCGGAGGCGACGCGCGGGGCGCACGCGCTCGGGAACGGGGACTACCTCGCGCTGCTGCGGACGGGCCCGCGCTTCGAGGAGGAGATGCGCGACCGCCTGCCCCCGGTGATCTGGGACGTCATCCGCCGCGAGTGCCCGTGGGGCGAGGACTGCCCCTACCTGCGCGCGTGGGGCCGCGAACCGTGCGCGGAGCACCTCCACACGTGGGCCGTTCCGCTGAAGCAGCTCGTGATGGCGCTCTTCTACCGGCGCGACGTCTTCTCGGAGGCGGGGCTGCCGGACCGCGTGCCGGAGACGGCGGACGAGCTCCTCTCCTGGGCGCGGCGCGTCACGAACCCGGCGGACAAGACCTGGGGCCTCTCGCTCCCGACCGGCGAGACGGGCTGGAGCACGCTCTCGTTCCTCTACTCGTGGGGCGGCCGCGCGGTGCGGCGCGACGAGGACGGGGCGTGGCGCTGCGCGTTCGACACGCCCGAGGCGGCGGACGCCTACACGTTCGTGGCGCGGCTCTACCTCGAGCCCTTCACCAACGCCTGCGGCGCGCTTCCGACGTGCGTGGACACGGGCGAGGCCTACACGCCCGGGCAGCGCTCGGCGATGTGGTTCTCCTACCTCGACCAGGACGCGTTCTCGCAGATCGACCCGAACCTCGTCGGCTTCGGCCCCGTGCCGTGCGGCCCCGGCGGCCGGCGCGGCAGCGAATACAACTGCATGATGCTCGGCGTCTACGCCGGGAGCGGCGACGAGGATCCGCGCGTGCCGGAGCTCGCGTGGGACTGGATCTGGTTCGCCGGCGGCCGGGAGGCGCAGCGCATCCGGGCGCGCACCTACGTCGAGAACGGCCTCGGACGCTTCGTTCCGCCCGCCGCGCTGCGCGACGCGGGGTTCGACGCGGACGCCTTCGCCTGTCCGCCCGGGTGGGAGGAGGCCGCCGCCGTCGCGCGCAAGCACGGCGTCCCCGAGCCCTACGGGCGCAACTGCCAGTTCGTCTACGCCTACATGTCCCGCGCCATCGACCAGGCGCGCAACGACGGCGAGGTGCGCGACGCGATCCGCCGCGGCGACCTCGCCGCGGCGCGCGGGCGCATCGCCTCGATCCTGCGCGCCCGCGTCGCGCTCGCCGACGAGAAGATGATCGGGCGCGTCCCGCCGGAGAAGATGCGCTTCCGCCGCCGCGTCGCGGCGGTCGTCGTCCTAGGCATCGCGCTCGCGTTCCTCCTCGTCTTCCGCCGCGTGCTGCGCACTTTCGCCGCGGCGGTCCCGCGCGACCCGACGGGCGGATCGCGCCGCGACGGCGCCGGGCGCGGCGCGGCCTATCTGCTGCTGCTGCCGGCGCTGCTCTCGCTCGCGGTGTGGTCCTACTGGCCGATCGCGCGCGGCACGGCGATGGCGTTCCAGGACTACAACGTGCGCGGCTACTCGCGGTGGGTCGGGCTCGACAACTTCGCCGCCGTCCTCTTCAGCGGCGAGTTCTGGCACGCGATGCTCGTCTCGCTGGAATACGCGGCGATCTACCTCGGGCTCGGGTTCGTCGCGCCGATCGTGCTGGCGCTGCTCCTCTCCGAGGTGCCGCGCGGCAAGATCCTCTACCGCACGATCTACTACCTGCCGGCCGTCCTCTCCGGCGTCGTCGTGATCTTCCTCTGGAAGGGCTTCTACGGCCCCTACGGCGCCCTGAACCAGATGATCAACGGCTGCATCCACGCCGTGAACCATGTGTTCGGAACGTCGTACCCCGACCTTGCCAAGGCCTGGCTCTCGGAGCCGAAGGCGGCGCTGCTGCTCTGCCTCCTGCCGACGATCTGGGCGGGGATGGGGCCGGGGTGCCTCGTGTATCTGGCGGCACTCAAGACCGTGCCGGACGACCTCTACGAGGCGGCCGAGCTGGAGGGGGCCGGAATCTTCGGCAAGATCCGGCACGTGGCGCTGCCGGGCATCCGCGCGCTCGTCCTGATCAACTTCGTCGGCGCGGCGATCGGCGCGATGAAGAGCGGCGGCGAGTTCGTCCTCGCGATGACGGGCGGCGGCCCATACACGCCCTACGGCGCCACCGAGGTCGTGGGCCTGCACATCTTCTGGGAGGCGTTCGGCTACCTGCGCTTCGGCCCCGCGACCGCGATGGCGTGGGTGCTCGGCTCGCTGCTGATCGGATTCACCGTCCTGCAGCTCCAGCGCCTGAGCAAGATGGAGTTCAAGGCCGGCGCCGGCGCCGCCGGCACGGGCGGAAGGGGGGCCTGAAATGCCGATCATCAGTCCGGCCACCCGCCGCAACCGCAAGACCCGGTTCGCCTGCGCCATGATCTTCGCCCTGCTCTCCCTCGGGGCGCTCACGATGCTCTATCCGTTCTCGCTGATGCTCGCGGGCTCGGTGCACAGCGAGGCCGACGGGCAGGAGATCGCGCCATGGCCGTCGTTCTGGACCGACGATACGGCGCTCTTCCGCAAATACGCCGAGAGCAAGCACGACGCGTCGCTCGACGCGATCGGCGAGGCCTGGGGCGAGCCCATGGCGGGCTGGCGCCGCATCTTCGAGCCGGCGCCCGTCGCGGACGCCGCCGCGCTCGCCGACTGGAAGGAATGGCGCGCGACGCCCGAGGCGCGGCAGATCGGCATCCTCGGCCACGCCACGGGCGGCCGCCTCCTCCCGAAGAACGCGCGCCTCTTCCGCGCGCGGCTCGAGGCGTCCTTCGCCGGGGACTTCCAGCGCTTCCGCCGCGAGACGGGCGCGACGGCCGTCGGCTGGACGGGCGTGAACCCGCCCGTCGAGCGCATCGGTCGCCACGTCAACCACGCCTCGTCGCCGGCGCTGCTCGACGCCTTCCGCGCGTTCAAGCGCGACGCGCCGCCCGAGGACCTGCGCTTCCCGAACCCCGAGGCCGCCTTCGCGCGGGCGTATCTGCCGTCGGTCCACGGGCAGGACGTCGCCGCGCTCGCCGCCGCCTGGGGGACGAACCTCGACTCGTGGGCGCAGGTCCGGCTCCCGCGCCGCGCGCCGCCCGCGGGCTCGCCGGCCCGCGAAGACTGGCTCGCGTTCGTCCGCAACCGCGCGCCGCTCGACTGCGTCCGCCTCGACGAGGCCGCCGCGCCCGCGTGGCAGACCTTTCTCGCCGGCCGTCCGGCCGCGGCTCCCTCGCGAGACCGTCCTGCCGCGACTCCCTCGCGGGACCGTCCTGCCGCGACCCCCTCGCGGGGTCGCGGATTCCCGCGCCTGCTCGCCGACGCGCCGGAGCTCCGCACCGACTGGGAGGCGTTCCTGCGTTCGGAGGACTGCCGCCCCGAGTGGATCGAGGCCTACGGCCCCTACGAGCGCTTCCTCGACTGGCGCGCCGCGCGGGGCCGCTCCGCCGCCGAGGTCGCCGCCACGCCCCCGCAGGGCGCGCTCGCGGCGCGCGCCGACTGGGAGGACTGCATGGCCGCGAGGCGCGCGCTGCGGCGCGAGTTCACGACGCGCAACTACAAGCACGTGCTGCAGTTCGTCGCCGCGCACGGCAACGGCATCCGCAACACCGCGATCTACTGCGCGCTCGCGGTCTTCGTCGCGCTGCTGGTGAACCCGCTCGCCGCCTACGCGCTGAGCCGCTTCAAGCTTCCGGGCACCTACCAGATCCTGCTCTTCTGCATGGCGACGATGGCCTTCCCGGGCGAGGTCTCGATGATCCCGTCGTTCCTGCTCCTCAAGCGCTTCCCGCTGCTGCCGCTCGGCGCGGCCGTCGCCGCGACGATCGTCGCGTGGCTCCTCGCCTCGCGCCTGCCGCGCGACCCGCGCCGGCGCCTGCCGTCCGGCTTCCGCGGGCTCGTCGCGCTCCTCGCCGCGTGCGCGGCGGGCGGCCTCTCCGCGTGGGCGCTCGGGCCGGCGCGCGCCACGACGAGCCTGCTCAACACCTTCGCCGCGCTCGTGCTGCCGGGCGCCGCGAACGGCTACTTCATCTTCCTGCTGAAGGGCTTCTTCGACTCGCTCCCGCGCGAGCTCTTCGAGGCGGCGGAGCTCGACGGCGCCGGCGAGTGGACGAAGTTCTGGCACCTCGCGATGAACCTCTCCAAGCCCATCCTCGCGGTCATCGCGCTCGGCGCCTTCACCGGCGCCTACGGCGCGTTCATGATGGCGCTCGTCATCATCCCGGACGAGTCGATGTGGACGCTCATGGTGTGGATCTCGCAGCTGCAGGCGGGCGCCCACGGCGCCGTCGTCTACGCCTCGCTCGTCATCGCCGCACTCCCGACCTTCCTCGTCTTCGCCCTCTGCCAGAACGTCATCATCCGCGGCATCGTGGTGCCCACGGAGAAATAGCCCGCCCCTTCAACCCCTTCAACCCCTTCAACCCCTTCAACCTCTTCAACGCTCCAACTCTCCCCTTTAAACATTAACCTTTCAACCGCCATGGCCAGTGTCTCCCTCCGCAAAGTCCGCAAAGTGTATCCCGGCGGCGCCGTCGGCGTCGACGGCGTCGACCTCGAGATCCGCGACGGCGAGTTCGTCGTGCTCGTCGGCCCGTCGGGCTGCGGCAAGTCCACCACGCTCCGGATGGTCGCCGGCCTCGAGGAGATCTCCTCGGGCGAGATCTCGATCGGCGGCCGCGTCGTGAACGAGGTCCTCCCGAAGGACCGCGACATCGCGATGGTCTTCCAGAACTACGCGCTCTACCCGCACATGACCGTGCGCGAGAACCTCGCCTTCGGCCTGAAGCTCCGCAAGGTCCCGAGGGACGAGATCGAGCGCCGCATCGCGGAGGCGGCCGCCGTCCTCGGCATCGAGCCCTACCTCGACCGCCGCCCGAAGGCGCTCTCCGGCGGCCAGCGCCAGCGCGTCGCCGTCGGCCGCGCGATCGTGCGCAACCCCGCGGTGTTCCTCTTCGACGAGCCGCTCTCCAACCTCGACGCGAAGATGCGCACGCAGATGCGCGTCGAGATCAAGCGCCTCCACGCGAAGCTGGGCGCGACGATGATCTACGTCACGCACGACCAGATCGAGGCGATGACGATGGGCGACCGCATCGTCGTGATGGAGGGCGGCCGCATCCGCCAGGCGGGCGCGCCGCTGGAGGTCTACGGGCATCCGGCCGACCGCTTCGTGGCGGGGTTCATCGGCACGCCCCCGATGAACTTCCTCGAGGGTCGCGTCGAGCGGGGCGCGGGCGGGGCGCCGGCCTTCCGGTTCGGCGCGGCGCTCCTGCCGCTCCCGGACGCGTGGCGCGACCGCGTCGCGCCACTCTCGGACGGCCCCGCGACGTTGGGCGTCCGGCCGGAGGCCGTGGCCCCGACGGCGGACGGCGCCGCGGGCGCGGCGATCGACGCGGAGGTGGACGTCGTGGAGCCGATGGGCGCGGAGACCTACGTCTACGCGGCGGCGGCGGGCGCGTCGTTCATCGCGCGCGTCCCCTCGGGCGCCCCGGTCCGCGCCGGCACCCGCGCCCGCTTCCTCCTCGACCTCTCCCGCGCCTCGCTCTTCGGCCCGGACGGCAGCTCGGTCCTGTAGTCCCCCTCGCCAGGCCCCCGCTTCCCTTCCCTCGCCGTCTGCGCTATACTCCCCCCCGTTGTCCGGGCGATTCCCCGTTCAACCGCTTCAACCGTTTCAACCGCTTCAACCATGCCTACGCTCCAAATCGGCGTCCTCGGATCCGGATCCGGGACCAACATGCAATCCATCCAGGACGCGATCGACCGCGGCGAACTCGACGCGAAGATCGTCTGCGTGATCGCGGACGTCCCGGACGCGAAGATCCTCGAGCGCGCGCGCAAGCACGGCATCCCGGCCGACTACCTCGACCCCGCCCCCTGGAAGACGAAGCTCGAGGGCCCGGCCGAGGACCGCTACATCGAGCACCTCCGGGCGCACGGCGCGGAGGTCGTCGCGCTCGCGGGCTTCATGCGCATCGTGAAGCCGAAGCTCCTCGCCGCATTCCCGAACCGCGTCCTCAACATCCACCCCGCCCTGCTGCCCGCATTCCCCGGCGTCGCCGCCTGGAAGCAGGCGCTCGACTACGGCGCGAAGGTCGCGGGCGTCACCGTGCACTTCGTTGACGCCGGCACCGACACCGGCCCGATCATCGTGCAGCGCGCGGTGCCGGTCCTCGACGGCGACACGCCCGAGACGCTCCACGCGCGCATCCAGGTCGAGGAGCACAAGGCCTACCCGGAGGCGCTCCGCCTCCTCGCCGCCGGGCGCCTCCGGATCGAGGGCCGCCGCGTCGTCGCGGCGCCGTAGCGCGGTTTCAGAATCGGAATGACCGCCGGGACGGCGCCGCTACCGGACGGGTAGCGGCCGCGTCGAAACGGTCTGGCGCGACGGCGGCCGACCCTACTCCAGCCGCAGCTGGAAGAAGCGCGTGTCTCCTTCGAGACCTTCGACCGGCGTCGGCGCGACCGGGAACGCCCGTCCGAATTCGATGGCGTCGGTCGAGGCGGGCAGCGCCTCGAGCGAGGGCGCGTGGTAGAGCCGGATGGCGCCGTTCACGGCGTTGGTCCGCTCGGCGCCGTGCTGGAGCAGCGCGCCGCCGAGGACGGGATTCCCGTCCGCGTCGAAGGCGATCGACGGGATCTCGACCTCGACTTCCGGGTTCGCCTCCGGCGGGACGTTCGCGAGCCAGCACAGCTGCAGGGCGGACGCACCGCCTTCGAAGGCGGCGATCGCCGCGGCGCCGGACTCCGTCGCGCCATGGGCGTCGAGCCAGGCCTTCACGGCCGCATTGGTCGCGGCGGTGGCGACCGCGACGCGCGCGGCGGCATTGGCGACAAGCGGGAAGGACGGACGCCAGTCGCCCGTCGTCTTCGCCTCGGCGGCGAAGTTCGTCGCGACGAAATGCGCGCCCGTGCCGTCGCACGCCTTGCTCCACCAGTCGGCGCTGACGTAGAACTCCTGGACGAGCGCGCCGGCGGCGTCGAACACGAAGCCCGCCACGTTGCCGTTCGTAATCTTCGAAACGGGCTTCCCCGTCGATTCGTCGATTTCCGGCCAGTAGTCAGACTTCTCCAGTTTCAGCGTTCCGCCGGTGGGAACCGTTTCGCCGTTGCCGAAGACGAGAACGAGGGACGGGGAATCGACGTTCCCCTTCTTGTCCACCTTCGCGCAGGAGATTCGCACATCATCGAGCGAAACGGATTCTCCGAGGAGGTTCGTGAACGCGATGAATTCGGAGCCATCGCCGCCGCCGTCGGCGGTGCTCGTATAAATCGCCACGACGCGCAGCGCGGCCGGGAGGACCGTCGCGGTCGGCTTCCACTGCCACCGGTTCGTCACGACGGATCCGAACTCCTTCGCAAGGAAGAACTCGCCCGTTCCGTCGCAGGCGCCGCCCCACCAGTCCGCATCCACGATGCAGTCCTGGACGAGCGCGTTGGTCGCGTCGTAGAGACGGATCCCGACCCGGCTGTTGGTCAGCTTTCCGGAGCCGAAGGCCGCCGCCTTCTCGAGCACGAGCGCTTCGCCCGCGTCAATCGAGACGGCGTCGAAGGCGATCGTGAGCGACGGATCCGCCTCCGTCTTCTTCGCATCGTTCCATGCGACGAGTCGGGCCCCCGAGAGGTCGATCCGGGCGTCGGCCGCGAGGTTCGTCAGGACGACGAACTCGCTGCCGTCGCCCTTGGAGTCGGCCGTCGACGAGTTGACGGCCGCGACGCGCAGGGCGTCCGCGAGCGGCGCGAGCAAGACGGCCTCGCCCGCGAGCGAGAGCTCCTCCAGCGCGCTCCACTCGCCGTCTGGCGCGCGGACGCGGAGCTTGAGCGTGACGCCCTCGGCCGGAACCTCGAGGCCCTCCGCGAGCGGGAACGCGGCGGCGGACGCGGCGTTGACGGCGCCGCCCTCGAGGCGCGGGTCGGAGCCGTCGGTCGTGTAGAAGACCGTGCCGCCTTCGCCGCCCGTGGCGAAGACGCGGGCGCCGGCGCCGAGCGTCTCGCCGCCGAGCAGGCGTTCGCCGACGGCGTTCGTGACGGTCGGCGCGTCGATCGAGGGATACCAGCCGAGCTGGCGGTAGCAGGAGAGCAGGATCGGGCCGCGCTGCTCGATGAAGTTCAGGCAGTCCTGGCAGCTCTTGAGCCAGTCGGAGCGCTTCCGCTGCGAGGGGACGTGGCCCCAGCGCGCGGCCTCGCAGACGATCGCGTCGTCGATCTCGGCCATGCGGGCGCGGAAGCGCAGGATCGCGTTCGTGGTCGTCATCGCGCCGCCCTCGCGCACGAGGTGCCGGTAGACGAGGTCGGCGAAGACGGCGCGGTAGTCGGCGTCGGCGCAGAGCTCGTAGTGGATCTCGTAGGGGTTGAAGTTGCCGATCCCCAGCTTGTTCGGATGGAGCGCGCGGGTGCCGTAGAGCAGGATGTTGGTGGAAGCCATCAGCGCCGCGTTCGCGCCGTTGCCGCGGCTCAGGGAGTGCTCGGCGTCGTGGCGGTTCCACTTGAAGCCGTCCGAGAGCGAGTCTCCGTCGACGCGGTCGCGGTAGGCGATGATGTTGTTGGCCATGCCGGACGAACCGACGCTCACGGGGGCGTCGGAGTCGGCGGCGAAATGCGCGGAGAGCAGGTGGACCACGAGGTTCGTCACGTCGAGGTAGACCGGCAGCGACGGATCGCGGACGCCGTCCGGATCCAGGCCGCGGACACGATTGTAGTTGTCCGGATGGTCCGCGCCGTAGCCCTCCTGCGTCGTGATGCGCCAGAAGTCCTCGTAGGCCGCGGCCTCGCCCTCCGCGACGCCGGTGTTGTAGCCGGGCTGCGAGGTGCGGATGACGTCGTAGTTGGCGGCCTGGCCGCCGTTGTAGCTCTCGCCGTAGTAGTCGTCCACGCGCTCCTCGGTCTGGTAGAGCCCCCAGTAGACGCCGTTGATGAAGAGGTGCAGGTAGCGGCTCCGGTTGTAGGTCGAGCCCATGTCGCGCTCGCTGTCGCGAGAGAAGACCTCGTGGACGAACGTCTCCCAGCCGCCGTTGTTGGACCAGGCGTAGTTCTGCTCGGTCCGCAGGTCGATCTTGTCGAAGGACGAGACGCCCTCGTCGCCGAACATCGGATGCTCGAGCTTGCCCGCGCCGTATTCGCTGCGGAAGAAGAGGCGGAAGGAGTGCTTCGGGATGCCCGAGCCGCGGCTCATGGCGCCGCGGATGCGCAGGCCCGCCGGGACGCAGCCCGCCGCGAACTCGTTGGAGGGGTCCGTCGGATCGATCTGCTCGACCGTCACGGGCCGCTCCCAGCCGCGGCCGTTGCCGGTCGCGTTCACGTAGATGCCGCGCGTCCTGTCGAAGAGGTTCTCCGGCTCGGTCGCGATCGAGATCGCGGGGATCGCGTTCGTGAAGCCGCGGAGCAGCCGCTCGCGCGTCTCGGCGTCGCCCTCGGTGATGGCCGTGGCCATGCCGTAGACCATCTTCTGGTTGTTCACGGCGTTCGAGGCCGGGAAGTTCGTCGGGACGACGCCCTTCGGCGCCGCGAGGATGTCGGCGAGGAAGAGGTAGGTCGTCGTCGTGTCCGCCTGCAGGATCGAGTCCGCGTCGGGCACGGCGGCGCGCACGACCGCGGTGGACGATACGTTGAACGGCGCGACGTAGCGGAACGTGTTCGCGGCGCCGGCGACGGGCGACGAACCGTCGAGCGTGTAGTAGATCGCGGCGTCGGGGTTCTCCGGGCAGGAGAGCGCCAGGTCGAACGGGGCGGTCTTCCAGCCGCGCGGCTCGCTCGCCGCGACGGCGGGCGTGAAGCCGGTGCGGCCGGCGCCGACGTTCGGCGCGCCGGGCGTGGGCGCCGGGAAGTAGACGAGGCGGTCCTCGTCGATCTCCCAGACCACCTCGGGCGAGAGGTAGAACTCCGTGTCGTCCGCGTCGTCGTTGAAGCCGGTCACCTCGAGGAGGTTCGCGCCGGCGGCGACGAGCGAGCGCGGGATTTCGAAATAGGCGTATTCGAGCGCCTCGGCCGCGGGCCGCGCGTTCGCCGCGTCGACGCGGGCGAACTCGGTTCCGTTGAGGCGCGCGGCGAAGCCGTCCGCGTAGCGGATGCGCAGGCGCAGCGAGTCGTCCGCGGCCAGCGTCGACGGCAGCGCGAACGTCGCGCGCCAGTCGACCGCGTTCGTCACGCCGGGCATTTCACCCGACAGGTCCGCCGCGACCTGCGCGCCGAGCGCGCCGGCGTGCAGGACGTCGCCCTCGGCCGAGCCGACGAGGCGGAACGCCGAGGCGTTGAAGTCCGTCTCGCCCTCCGCCGCGCTGAAGTCGAGCGCGGCGCCGCCGCTGTTCTCGAAGTAGACGAGCTCCACGTCGTAGACGCCGGCGTCGAGGTTGAACGTGGCCGTGGACTGCGCGTAGCCGCGGGCGGCGCGGCACTCCCAGCTCCAGCTGTCGCCGAGGCGCGAGAGCTTCGCGGCGAAGCCGTCGTCGCTGCCGACGGCGAACGTCCAGAGGCCGCTGCGCGGCACGAACACGGAGCCCGAGACGACGACGACGAAATGGTCGCCGCTCACGCCCGGATACTCGGTGTAGCCGGAGAAGTCCCCGCTGCCCGTCCCTTCCCGGAACGCGATCACGGAGAGGTTCTCGTTGGTGGACACGGAGGCCCAGGTCGACGGATCGCGCAGGTATTCCTCGGCCTTGTCCATGTTGGACACGTTCTTGCCGGAGACCATCTTGTAGGACACGGCCTTGAAGCCGCCCGCCTGCGCGCTCATGCCGACGGGGCCGAAGACCGGGGTCCACTCCCCCGCCCCGCCCACGCGGTATTCGGCCTCGGCGGAGGCCGGCAGGACCAGGCGGGAGAGATGTCCGAGGCCGAAGGAGACGTCCTTGATCTGGCGGCCGAAGTTCGCGATCTCGTCCGCCATCGTGCCGCCGGGCGTCGCAAGGAAGAGCGGCTCGCCCGACGTGGAGAGCCCGATGCGCGAATATGCTTCGTCCGCGGCGAAGCCGGCGTAGTTCTTGTCGCACCAGACGATCTTGTAGCCGTGGGCGGGGATCACGCACGAGCCCTGGATGCGCTCCCACTTGGCCGGCTTGTCGGGGTTGTCGGAGAGATACCAGCCCGTCAGGTCCACCGCGAAGTCCGCGTCGTTGCGCAGCTCGACCCAGTCCAGCTCGGACCCGCCGCCGGCCGTGCGGACGGTCGTGCCGTTCGACGCGCCGATCTCGTTGATGCGAACCACCGACTTCACGTCGAAGGCCGTCGGGCGCCCCTCGGCCGGCAGCTCCATCGAGCCGTGGGCGACGAAGGACATCGAGGGGCGGTCGAGGACGTAGCCGTCGTCCGGCTCGAACGAAACCACGACCGTCGTGCCCTCCTCGACCGAGTAGACGCCGCCGATCGACGAAAGCTCCACGCCGGCCGCCGTCACGGAGGCGAGGGACATGTGCGAGAGCGCGGGGATCGTGAACGTCGCCGCGTCCGGGATGGCCTCCGACTCGCCGGAGAGCGCCGCGAGGACGCTCCGGCCGCTGATGCCGGCCGAGGCGATCTCCGTGTCCGGGACGACGATCTCGAGCCAGTCCTCGTCCGCCCCGTTTCGGAGCGCGACGCCGTCCACGGCATACTGAACGACCGTCCGTCCCTCCTCGAAACCGAAGAAGATCTCGACCAGCGCCGCCACGCCCTCCCCCGGGGCGTTCCCCTCCATCGCCGTCCAGACGTTCGTCGGTCCCGCCGGATCCTTCGCGAGGGCGTAGAACCGGCGCGGGGAGCCGGGCAGCTCCGCCACGAGGAGCGCGGCCTTGACGTCCTCCGGACGAGGCGGCAGGGCGTCCGTCGGAACGAACGTCATCCCCGCGCGGATCGACGCGGGGCCGGACGAGAAGTCGCGCGCCGAGCGCGGCTCGAAGGACAGCTCCTCGTCGGAGGGCGCGCACACGTCGAGGACGCGACGGTCGGCGTCGAGCTCCGCGAATCGGGTCCCGTGCCAGGTCCCGACGCCGGTCACGGCGAGGTCCGAGCCGTCGGAGGGCCAGGCCTCGAGGCCGGAGACTCCGGCGTCGAACCACGGCGTCCCGCCGCGGGCGGCCGCGGCGAGGAGCAAAACCGGGAGAAGCATCTTTTTCATCGTGGAGAATCCGGGGAAGGAGTCGTTTGCGGAACGGAGGCGGGCGCCCGCGGATCGCGGACGCCCGCCCCGGAGTCTACTTGATGAGCAGGAGCGTTCCGGCGTAGCCGCGGAGCGTCGCGCAGACGCCGGTCGGGGCGTCGCCGGCGTTCGCCGGCTCGGTCAGGACCGACGGCCAGCCGTAGGTGTAGAAGATCGTGGCGCCCTTCGGCGGGTCGACGAGCCGGACGTGGTCCGTGTCGATGCCGCCCTTCCACGCGACGAGCGTGACCGTGCGCGTCCGGCCCGTCTGGAAGATCGGGCTCGCCGGGTCGATGGCGATCGTGTATTTGCCCGCGCCGGAGCCGGTCAGCCCGGCGAACATCTGGTCCTCGGTCTCCGAGTAGATCACGGGATCCGCCCAGCCGTCGCCCGGCACGGAGAAGAGGAAGTCGGTGTCGGCGTTCTGCCAGTACTTCTCCTCGTCGGTCGTGCTGTTCCGGAACCCTTCGGAAAGCACGATCCGCGGCGCGGCGCCCGAGACGAGAATCGCCTGGTTCGTCGTCTGGTTCCAGCCGTAATCGGTCAGGATCCGCGCCGCGTCGATCGTGCCGCCGTCGACGACGATGCCGCCGTCCTTCACCTCCAGGGCGGGCCCGTAGGTGCGGAAGACGAGCGTCGCCCCGCCATCGACGACGATCCACATGTTGCTGCCGGCGGCCGTGATGGCGTTGCCGAACGAAACGACCGCGCCGTCGGTGAAGCGGAGCGTCGAGTTGTAGCTGGCCGAAGGACTGTTCGGATCGCCGAAGTAGATGCCGTCCTTCTCCGTGAGGGACAGGGCCGAGAACGTCCACGAGCAGTTCTTCATCGTCCCTCCGCCCATGTTGTCGTTGTTGCCGCCGAAGCCGGAAACGTCCGCGCCGTTTCCGACGAACGTGAGGTCGATGTCGTTCCTGAGGACGGACCAGTTGCCGAACCGGTATTTGCCGGGGACGGTAATCGTGGCGACGGTCCCGTTCGGGAAGTCGACGCCGGCGCCCGAGTAGTCCGGATAGCCGGTGCAGGCGTAGAAGACGCTCGGCGTCCAGTTGGCCGGATCGTTCCACGCGCCTTCGGTCACTTCCTTCTTCCATGTGTAGGTGACGCTGTCGGAGGTCGTGAAGGAGCCGGTCGAGCTCCAGCTCTCCCACGTTTCGCCGCCGGGCGAGACGTTGACGGTGTGGAACCGGAAGTAGATCGTGCGCGGGCGTCCGGTGAACAACCCGGGATACGCGAACGCCCCCGGGCTGTCGAGGACCATGGTGTCGTAGACCGAGAGCGAACCGGACGAATCGCCCGTGAGGATTTCGAGCGTCGTGACGCCCGCGCCGAGCGTTTCGAGCGTGCCCCGCAGGATGGCGTATCGCGTGAGGTAGGTGTTGACGGAGACGGTGCTCGCGAGAACGGAGCCGGCCAGCGTCGTGAACGTCGCGGCGGGCGTTTCGTCGAAGCCGCCGTCCGTCGTCTCGGCGACGATGCGGTACCAGTAGGTCGCGCCGGGATCGACGTCGGCCGTCACGGTGAAGTCGCCGACGGCCGGGTTCGCGACGGCGATCTCGGTCGCGTTCGTGAAGTCGGGGTCGTCCGCGAGGAGGACCTTCACGGAGAGCGTTCCCGTGCCGGCGGAGACGACGCGGATCGGGAACGTGGCGACGTCGCCGTCGGCTTGCACGCCGCCGTCCACGACGCGCACGGCGGCATCGTCCGCCGGAATCGTGTCGGACCACGCAACGACGTTTCCGTTCGCATCCTCCTCGTAGAACCGGACGTAGACGGCGCCCGCGGCGGGCGTGAACGTGCCGGACACGGCGGTCTGGTCCGCGGCGAGCGCGCCGAGCGAAACGGCCGCGCCGCCGTCCGCCGCCCACGCGGTCTCATTCGTGCCGTGGTAGGCCGCGCCGGAGACGGCGTAGATCGTGCCGACCGCGTTCGTGACGGGACGCGAGACCGTGGCGGAGAGCGTCCCGCCGCTCCACGCGGCGGCGTCCACCGTCAGGGCGCGGTAACCGCCGGACGGCTCGCCGAAGAGCTCCATTTCGCGGATGTAGTGGGTGTCCGGGGAGCCGCCGTCGCCCTGCGTGAAGCGGAAGGCGGTCGCGCCGACGGCCAGGTAGGGCGAGCCGTCCGCGGGCGTGAGGAAGGCGCAGTTGTTGTTGGCCACGTCGAACTCGAGGGGCGAGCCGGGGATGCGGTGCCACTCGCCCGCTTCGTCGCGCCACTCAAGCGAGGCGATCGAGATCGTGCGGCGGGCGGTGTCGGTCGAATACTGGTAGATGCGGAACTCCGTGAGCGAGAACGCGCCGCCCAGTTCGAACTCGACCGACGTGCCCGCCGCGGGCGCCCAGTACTTCGATTCGGTGATGATGCCGTCCGTCAGATTGGAGACCGAGCCGAGGGACGCGCGGCCGCCGGTCGTTTCGGTTCCGATCACCCCGCGCAGCAGGTTGTCCGCGGTTTCGGCGGTGGCGGTGGACCAGGCGTCGCAATACCATCCGTTCACCGCCGAGACCGCGCCGCCGCCGACTTCGTCCGCCGCGGTTCCGAACGTGAAGAGCTCCGACGCGCCGGTGCCGCCCGAACCGCCTTCGGCGTTCACGGCGACCAGTTGGCCCCAGTAGACGCGGGCCGGCATGAGACCGGAGAGCGTGGCGGTCGTTTCGCCTTCGCCCGCGCCGGACGCGACGAGGACGGGCGACGCCGCCGCGACACCGTTGGAGACGGCCGCGTAGCGGACATAGAGATCCGCCTGGTCGTTCACGGCGCCGGAACCGGCGTCCACGAGGCTCGCGGCGAGCGTCGCCGTGGACGGCGTCGCCGCGCGCTGGGCGACGAAGTGGACGACCGGCGGGATCGCGGAGAGGATTTCGACGTCGGGCAGGTAGACCGTTTCGGACCAGCGGACGCCGCCGTTGCCGTCGTCGGAGCGGAAGCGCAGGTAGTTCATGCCCTCGAGGTCGTCCGCGTCGATCGCGACGTTCTGCGAGAGCGCGCCGACCTGCGCGACGACGGACGTGGCGGCGTTCCACGACGCGAGGTCCGTCCCGCCGTGCGTCGGCGCGACGAGCGCCGTCACCGTCGCGTCGGCGGGGAGCTCGTGCGAGAAGGCGACGAGCGCCTTGATGCCGGCGCCCGTGCGCGAGAGCGATGCTATCGAGAGGTCGGCGGGCTGATTCGCGACGAGGACGCCTTCGGCCTCGACTTCGCGCAGGTAGTGCTCCGAACCGGTTATATTGCCGTCGGACGTGAACCGGATGCCGTAGGCGGGCTCGTCCCAGAGTGCCGTCGCGCCGTCCGCCGGGAGGAGGTAACCGCGGTTGAGGCCGCCGTTGGCCGAATCGTAGTAGTGGCCGGGTCCGGGCGAAATCACGGTCCATGTTCCGTCCTCGCCAAGCACCTCGACGGACGCGACGTTCACCGCGCCCTGGGTGCCGTTGTTCCGGAAGAAGATCCGGAACGACGTGAGGTAGACCGGATCGTTCCACGTCCACGTGTAGAGACGGTCGATCGCGAGGCGGAGGTCATCGTCCCTGCCGTTGGTCGCGCGAGCGAGGTTGGACGGCGTGCCGTCCGCGCCCGTGGAGGCGACCGTCACGACTGGCAGACGGTTACTGAGGACGTTTTCGTGGAAATCCGCCGCGGTTCCCGTCCAGGCACCGTAGTCCCAGCGCGCGCCGGCCGACACGGTCGTCGCGACCGGATCGGCCGTGCGGAACGCGACCGGAATTTCGAGCGTGCCGTCGGCAAGGCCGTTGTCGAGAAGGAGGACGCCCTCGTAGTCGGACGCCGGCGCGAGGCCCGTCGCGGCGCGCACGACGGCGCCGGTCGCCGAGACCGTGCCCATCGCGAAGTCGTTCGTCGTGGCGGAACCGTCGCGGGCCACGCGGAGCGTGAAGTCGACGTGGTCGGCGCCCTGGCCGAGCGAGTAGACGACGAGCGAGGCGGTCCAGTCGGCTTCGCCGGACTCTTCCGCCTTGATCGCAGCCTGCGGTGCGGGAACGGCCGCGGTCTGCGTCCGCATGCGGACGATCACCGTGCCGCTGCCGCCCGCGGCGCCGTAGGCCGCGCCGCTGGCGGTGTCGGAGCCGGAGTTCGATCCGCATCCGCCGCCGCCGCCGCCGCCGTAGCCGGGCTTGCCGTGCATCGCGGCCGCCACGGCCGTCTTCTGGAACTCGACGTTGCGCGAGCCGCCGACGCCCGCCGTGTCGCCGCCGGCCGCGCCGCCGACGTTCTGGCCGGAGCCGTAGGTGCCGGAGCCACCGCCGCCGCCGCCCGCGCCGTAGACGGCCGGGTAGCCGGAAATGGAACTCGTGAAGCCCGCGCCGCCGGCACCGCCGGTTTTCGACACGCCGGCCGAGCCCGCGGCGGTCGCGCCGCCGCCGCCGCCGCCGCCGGCTTTCGAAACGCCCGCGCCGCCGGGGAAGCCCGCGGTCGCGGCCGCGCCGGCCTTGCCGTTCGCGCCGCCGCCGCCGCTCGCGCCGGAAAGCGGAACCGTGGTGCTGTAGCCGCCGCCGCCGCCGCCAACGGCGAGAATGTCGCCGAAAGCGGACGTCTTGCCGTTCACGCCGATGGCGCGGGCCGTTCCCTTCGCGCCGCCCGCGCCGACGCTGACCGCGTAGATGCCGGGGACGAGCGCGCGGGTCGTGGAAACCACCTGGCCGCCGCCGCCGCCGCCGCCGCCCGCGTCGTTGTCGGCGTTCACGCCGCCGCCGCCGGAACCGCCGCCGCCCACGACGAGGATCTCGGCGAGGCCGGCGCGCGTCACGGTGAAGGTCGCGGCGTTCTGCGCCGTGTCCGTGAACGTCCACACCGTGTAGGGGCCGTCCTGCACGACGGAGTCGGCCGTGGCGGACCGGCCCTCGGCCCAGTCGTCGAGCGAGTTGAACGCGAAGTTGGTCGTGGCGACGGGGTTCGAGCCGTCGTCGAGCGTGACGTGGAGCAGGTAGTCCGTGGCGGGGTCGAGGCCCGCGACCGTCACGAGGTTCGTGCCGCTCGCGGAGAACGTCGCGGACGCGGGCGAGACCGTCGCGCCGGCGACGGCGCCGCCGTTGGCGTCGAGGACTTCGACGCCGACCGCCGTCGCACCGCCGCTGCCGGGGACCACGACGAACGAGAGATCAGCGCCCGTCTGCGCGAGCGCGCGGACACGGAAGTCGGACGCCTGCGGCGCCGTCGTGTCGGCCTGGCCGACGAGGTGCGCCCAGACGGTGATCTGCCCGGTCACCGGGTCGGTCGTCTGGAAGAACCCGTCCGTGCCGGGATGCGGGAGATACTGCGAGTCGAGCGTCACGTAGGTCGTGTCGATGCCCTTGGGCCAACGCACGAGCGGAACGTCGAGAGACTCGCCGGCGACGACGGCGGGAGCCGTCGCGGGAACGCGCAGGACAATCTTGTAGTTGGCCTTGCCGTTCGCGCCGAATTTGATGGCGTTGGACGGACTGGTGCGGATCGGCGCGTCGGCCCAGCCGCCTTCGGGCACTTCGAAGTCGATGTATTGCGTCTTGTCGGCCGTATCGCTGTCGGTGACGCGGAAGCGGTAGCCGGCCTGCAGGACGGGATTCGCGCCCCGGATCACGAGCGAGGCCTTGCCGTTCATGTTGCGGCCGCGCAGGTGCACGCCGTTGTTGTCGTTGGCGGCGTATGGCTGGACGATCGTCGCGTCGTCGAGGACCATCTGCGAGGTGATGCCGTTCACGATGAGGTAGCCGCGGACGGTCACATACGCGCCGTTCGTGACGGCGAAGGACGAATCCTGCTTCGCGTTTGCGGTCCAGCCGCCGCCGCCGGTGTTGTTGCCGATCGTGGCGCGGACGCCGTCCGCGAAGACGACCGACGTGCCGGTGTCGGCCGCGGCGATGGCCGCGCTGCCGTAAAGTTCGACGTAGAGGTTTTCGCCCGTGAACGCCAGTTTCGAGTTTTTGGCGAGGTTGACCGCGTATCCTCGCGCCGAGGAGACGTTGGCTTCGCCCTGCAACATCAGCGTCGCGCCCGTCGCGCCGTCCGCCGCGTGGAACGTCACGTCCGCGCCGGTCCCGAGCGTGAGCTGCGAGAAGCGGTTGGTGAGCGCCGTGTCGGGAACCGAAACGACGGCCGTCGCGTTCGCCGGGAAAACCGCGTAGGAGCCGCGGCGCGGGTAGCCGGCGATGTCGTCCCAGACGCCGTCCGGCGTCCACTGGTTCGTGTCGTTCCAGAGTCCCTCGCCGCCCGCCCACGTGTAGGCCGTGGCGTCGACGACCGTCGTGTTGCGCCCGTAGGCGGTGCTGTAGTCGCGGGCCGCGGCTGTCGGACCCCAGCTCGCGGTTCCGTTCGAGTTGGAGACGGACCAGTTCCACGTGACGTCCCAGTCCCAGTCGAGGAGCACCGGCAGCACGTAGGAGCCGAGCGAGTCGACGACCATCTGCTCGCCCTCGTGCGGCTGGGTCGAGTTCTTGGCGGGGAAGCCGTAGTACGTCTGGTTGCGCAGGAAGCGGACCGTGGTCTCGCCCGCGCCGAGTTCGGAGACCGTGCCGCCGGCGAGAATCGTGCGCTGTTGGTTGACGAACGGGTTGCCGTCGTTCCAGAGCGCCTCGGTGTTGGCGTCCGCGAACTCGTAGACGCGCGACGCGCCGGGCGTGACGAACGAGAGAATCTCGCTGCGGCCCGTGGCGCCGGAAGCGTCCGCGACCTCGACCAGGAACCACTGCTTCGCGCCGGGTTCGAGTCCCGTGACGTCGAACACCACCTCGCCCGCGGCGGCGACGCTCGCCGTCGCGGCGACCGACAGCGAATCGGCGTCCGGACCGACGAGGAGCTTCGCCGTGTAGGGCGCCGTGCCGCCGGAGACGGTCGTGCGGAACGTCGCGCTGTCGCCGGACGCGTAGTCCGACACGGTGACGTCGCCGACCTGCGGCAGCGCCGTATCGGTGAACGCGACCGGTTCGGTCCACGAGAGCAGGCCTTCCGTTTCGAGGACCAGGCGTGCGACCTTCGCGGCGCTCCCCCACCCCGCCACCTGCGCGGCGAGGTCCGTGGCGGCGTTCGCCGCCGCGACCTCGCCGAGGTCGGTTGAATGTTCCCAGGCGGAGACCGACGCCGTGCCGGCGTCGTCGTTGCCGTAGACGAGACACGCATGCGCCGCGTTCGCGCCGGAGCCGACGACGGCACCGAGCGACAGCGTGCCGCCGCTCGCGACGGCATTCGTCAGGCTCAGGGTCCTCGCCGCCGGCCGGGACGGCCGGAGCAGCGAACCATCACCCGGGTCCAAAATGCGAGTCCACCCGGATTCCGGCTCGGGGCTCGTGGAGCCGTTTTCGTTGAACGCGACGCCCATGTCGGCCCACGAGCCGTTGCCGTCGCCGTCCGGGCCGAAGTTCTCGGTCGTGTGGCCGACGCGGATCTCGATTTCGTGCCAGCCGGCCTCGTCCGTTTCGATCGAACCGAACGCGTCGGTCATGAAGGATTTGACGACGGTGACGATCGGCCGTCCGTCGATCGCGACGAACGCGCTGTCCGCGTAGCGCGTGCCGAAGACGACGGTCTTGCCGCCATGGAGGTAGATCCAGCCGCGGTAGGCGTAGAGCGAGGGCACCCCCGGCCAGACGTAGGTGAGGCCCGTGGCGGGGTCTTCGAAAAGGTAGCCGTCCGTGTCGGCCGCGAGCGCGCCGGCGACGACGTTCGAAACCTGCGCCTGGGCCCAGAGCTGGTCGTTCGTGAAGACGTCGGGGAAGGCCGCCGCAGTGGTGCGGCGCGAAATCTGCCAGAGGCCGTAGGAGCCGTCGCCGGCCGGAAGCGCGCCGGCGGCGGGGAGCGTCACGCTCAGCACCGAGCCGGTGGCGGCGCCGCCCGCGTTCGACGCAACGGGGGCGAAGTACCAGGTCTTGCCGCCCGCCAGGCCGGAGACGGTCGCCGTGTAGAGGCCGGGCGACGCGCCGGCGGCGACGGACGCCGACAGGTCGAGCGTGTCGGGCGCGGTGCCGTAGAGGAGCGAGAGATCGGCCGTCGCCTGCGAGCCGGAATCGACGAGGGCGACGACGGCGTCTGCCGACGTGACGCCCGCTTCGAGCGTTTCGAGGACGACTTCGGGGATTTCGGCGCCGGTCTCGGAGCCGAGGCGCAGGATGAACGCGCCACAACCGCCCGCGGCGCCCATCATTTCGGCGTTCGAGTTGTTGCTGTTCCAGTTGCGGCCGCCGCCGCCGCCCGAGCCGGTGCCGTCGGCGCCGGGCGTGGGCGCGACGGCGCCTTGGTTCACTTCGGTCGTGTAGCCGCCGCCGTCGCCGCCGACGCCGCTGCCGCCGAGACCCTTGTAGCCGCCGTTGCCGTCGTACCAGACGGAGCCGCCGCCGCCGCCCGCGTACCAGAGTTCCGCACCCGTGATGTCGCTCGCGACGCCCGCGCCGCCGTTGCCGCCCTGGCGGCGGTTGGGGCCGCTCGCGATGTCGGACCAGTAGCCGCTCGCGCCGGGACCGCCCGCGCCACCGCCACCGGCCGCGGCGCTGTCGAACTTGTCGGCGGCTTTGCCCGATCCCGCACCGCCGGGGTTGCCGAGTTCAGGCGAAATCGCCGTGGAGGCGCCGCCGGACGTGGAAGGCGGGCCGCCGCCACCGCCGCTGCCGCCCGCGCGACCGCAGGAATTCACGGTGCCCGCGTCCTTGTTTCCGTAGCCGCCGCCGCCGCCGCCGTGAGCCGTGTAGAGGAGCGTGCCGGCGAGCGAAAGCGTGGAGTCCCCGCCATCGCCGCCGACGCCCGGGGCGGTGCTGGGCGTGCCCCCGGCGCCGACGACGACCGTGTATTCGCCGGGTTCGAGCGTCGTGGCCGGCAGTTCGATGAAGCCGCCCGCGCCGCCGCCGCCGCCGCGCCGTGAACCGCCCGCGCCGCCGCCGCCGACCATGAGGAACCGGGCGCGGCCGCGCGTCGTGATCGTGAACGTGTAGGTGCCGGGCGTGGAGAACGAATAGACCGAGTCGGTGCCGACCGTGGTTTTCGTCGCGCCGGACGGGGTGCCGGAGATCCGCGCCGGCGTCGTGAAGAGCGTCGAGAACGAACCCGTCGCGGCGCCGAGGATTTCGCCTGCGGTTCCGCCGGAGACGACGCGCACCGCGTAGTCGTAGTCCGTGCCGGACGCGAGGCCGGCGAGCGCGAGCGTGAAGCGTTCGCCGTCCTGGAGACCCGTCCCGATCGTCTCCCAGGACCCGAGCGCGCCGCCGGCCGGGCCGACCGCGATCTGGATGTCGGCGCCCGCCGCGCCCGCGGCCGGGAACTCGACCGAACCGGAGACGACCGCGCCGCCGACCGAACCGACGACGGAATCGACCGTCGTGCGGGCCGAGGTGTCCGCCACCGCTTTCCAGCGGACGATCAGCGTGCCGGAACCGCCGGGCGCGCCGCGGCGGGAGGATCCGGCCGCGTTCGTGCCCTCGCGCCGGCCGCCGCCGCCGCCGCCGCCGAGGCCGTCCGTGCCGCATTCGTAGTCGTCCAGCGTGCTGTCCGCCGTGCGGCAGCCCATGCCGCCGCCGCCGCGGCCGCCGCGGCCGGCGGGAAAGACGTAGCCGCCCTGGGACTGGTCGTTCTGGCCCGCGCCGCCGCCGCCGGCATACCAGATCTCCTCGCCCGTGATCGAGCACGGCAGGCCGTCGCCGCCGGCGCCGCCGACGATGTTGGCGTAGTCCGCGCGCGTGCCGGACGAGCCCGCGCCGCCGCCGCCGCTGGCGAGCGACCAGGTGTTGTGGGGGACGTCGTTCGCGGCGCCCGGATGGCCGCGCTCGCCGTCCGCCGCCGTCGTCGTGCCGGCGTAGCCCGCCGCGATGCCCGCGCCGCCGCCGCTGCCGCCGGGAAGGCCGTGCCGGTTGGGGCTCGTGCTGTTGTAGCCGCCGCCGCCGCCGCCGCCGTGCGCCGTGTAGATCGTCGAACCGCCGGACGAGAGCGTCGTGTTTCCGCCGCTCCCGCCCGGACGCTGGTCCGTCGTCGAATTCGGCTGGCCGCCCGCGCCGACCGCGACCGTGTAGGTGCCCGCGTCGAGCACGACCGACTCCACGTGGAGGAAGCCGCCCGCGCCGCCGCCGCCACCGATGTAGCCGCCGCCCGCGCCGCCGCCGCCGACGAGCAGCAGCTCGACCGCCGTGCGTTCGGGAAGCGTGAACGTCTGGGTCGCCGTCGAATTCGTGAACACCGCCACGCGGTCGCGGCCGACGTCGAAGACGCGCGCCGCGCCGACCGCCGTCACGGCGGATTCGGCCGCGTAGGGCCGGACGGTCGCGTCCGCCAGTTGGCCGGTCTTGCCGAGGTTGTTCTCCGCGACGAGGCGGACGTAGTAGGTCGTGCCGGCCGTCAGCCCGGGAACCACGGCGGAGACCGTTTCGCCGGCCGCGACGCCGCTCGCGACCGGAACGGGCGTCGCCGAATCGAGCGCGGCGGCGCTCGTCGCGACCGCGTAGGAAACGTCGGCCGAGGAAGCGCCGTCGCCGGCCGTGACGAGCAGCGCGCGGATCGTGGCCGACGCCGGCCCGTCCTCCGCAGCGACGAGACCGAGGGCCGGCTCCGCGGCATCGCCGGAAACGACCGGACAGAGCCGGACCACGAGGACGCCGCTGCCGCCGGGACGGCCCTGCATGTTGTCCTTGGTGTTGCCGCCGCCGCCGCCGCCGCCGCCGAGACCGTCGACGCCGGCTTCGCCCTCGTATTCGGTGCGCCCGTCGTCGAGATACATGTTCTGCCGGAGCGCGTTCGACACGTTGCGCGCGCCGTTGCCGCCGCCGCCGCGGCCGCCGCGGCCGCCCGCCAGGCCGTTGCCCGTGTCGGCCCATCCGCCGCCGCCGCCGCCGCCGGCATACCAGACCTCTTCGCCGGTGATGTCCGAAGGACGGCCCTTGCCGCCGTCGCCCGGCGCGTAGCCGCGCCCGAGGCCCGGATGGCCCGCCTCGCCCGCGCCGCCGCCGCCGCCCGTGAAATAGCCGCCGCCGGCGCCGTCGTGGCCCTGTTCGGGCGTGCCCGCGCCAGCCGCGCCGCTGCCGCCGTTGGTGCCCGTGCCGCCGCCGGCGCAGCCGCCGCCGGAGCCGCCGGCGACGCCGTTCTTGGCGCTCCAGGAGCCGGACTTGCCCCACGCGCCGCCGCCACCGCCGCCGAGGGCCTTGGCGACCTCCGCGCCGCCGAACGAGAGGACCGTGTCCCCGCCGCTGCCGCCGGGGAGCGCGACGTTTGCAACGGGTGTGCCGCCTGCGCCGACGGAAACCGTGTAGGTGCCGGCCGCGAGGACGACCGCGTTCGATTCGAGCATGCCGCCCGCGCCGCCGCCGCCGGCCGCGTCGTAGCCGCCCGCGCCGCCGCCGCCCACGAGGAGCAGGCGGGCCGTGGCGCCGTCGGGCACGGTGAACGTGCCGTCGGCGAGGAACTTCACAACCCTCGACTGGTCGAGGAGGGTCGTCATGGTCACGCTCTCGCCCGTCGTCTCGACGGTGGCGGGCATATACGCCGCGCCCGCAGGGAGCGCAAGGGCAAGAAGGGACGGAAGGATGAGCTTGCGGATCATGGGGTGTCTCCTGGAAGGACGGAACAAGGCGGCGACCGGACGCAACCGGACGCCGCCCCGTCCGAAAACGGGGGTTGAAGCGGCGCCCATTATACGCGCGCGGGGCGCGCGCGTCAACCGAATCGAACGCGAAGGCGAAGGCGCGATCGCTTTGCCCTCTCCGAAATGCTGTGGTAGAATCCCGGCCGACGTTCCGCCACACGATTCCTCGCTTCGACCGATGACCCTCCGCTCGCCCGCCTGGAAACGATTCCGCGCCAACCGGCGCGGCTGGTGGTCGCTGTGGATCTTCGTCGCGCTCTACGCCGCGAGCCTCTGCGCCGGGCTCTTCTGCGGCAGCCCCCACGAGGTCTTCCCCGCCTCGGTTCTCGACCCGCACCTGCGCCCCGCGGTCGTCTCCGCCGGGCACTACCCCGTGGCCGCGGTCGAGGTCGCGACCCCCTCCGCCTCGCTCCGCTCGCCAGCTCCCCCAGCGGGGGAGCCGGCCCCCTCCTTGAGGGGGCTCCCGCCGGAGGCGGGCGGGGGAGTCATTCAGCATTCAGCATTCAGCATTCAGCATTTCCAAATCGTCCGCGCATGGGGGGACACCAACGACTTCGCCTCGGCGCTCGCCGCGCCGCTCCCGGACGCGCTCGGCCCCGCGCTTGCCGCACGCCTCCGCGGCGAGGCGGCGCCCGCCTTCGAGTTCGCGACGAACGGAGTGTCGTACCGCCTCGCGGCGCTCACACGGTCGGACGGTCACACGGTCGAACGGTCGAACGGTCGAACGGTCCGCGTCTACCTGCGCCGCGCGGAATGGCGCACGGCGAAGCCGGAGCAGGAGCCGGCCCCCTCGCTGAGGGGGCTCCCGCCGAAGGCGGGTGGGGGAGTCATTCGTCACTCGTCACTCGTCACTCGTCACTCCGCCGGCCCGAGCGGGACGGCCCCGGCCGTCCCGCTCGAGCCGGCGGTCTTCCCCTTCCGCCCGATCCCCGGGCATCCCTTCGGGTTCGACGCCGCGGGGCGCGACGTCTTCTCGCGCGTCGTCTACGGCGCGCGGACGGCGATCACGTTCGGGCTGCTGCTCACGCTCGCCTCGCTCGCGCTCGGCGTCGCGTTCGGCGCGGTGCAGGGCTACTTCGTGCGGTGGGTCGACATCGCCGGGCAGCGCTTCACGGAGATCTGGTCGGCGATCCCGTTCCTCTACGTGATGATCTTCCTCGGCAACGCGTTCGGGCGGTCGTTCGGGCTGCTGCTCGCGTGCTACGCGATCTTCAACTGGATCGGCGTCGCGTCCTACGTCCGCGCCGAGTTCCTGCGCCTGCGCACGCGGCCGTTCGTCGACGCCGCCCGCGTCCAGGGTCTCTCCCACGCGCGCATCATGTTCCGGCACGTCCTCCCGAACGCGCTCACTCCCCTCATCACGCTCTTCCCGTTCCTCCTCGTCGGCGCGATTGGCTCGCTCGCCGCGCTCGACTACCTCGGCTTCGGCCTGCCGGACGGCGCGCCGTCCTGGGGCGAGCTGCTGCAGCAGGCGCAGGCCTTCCGCCACGCGTGGTGGCTCGTCCTCTGGCCCTCGCTCGCCCTCTTCGTCGTGATGCTCCTCGGCGTCTTCGTCGGCGAGGCCCTGCGCGACGCGTTCGACCCGAAACCCCTTAGCGCGCTCGACGCGGAGTCGCGGCGCGGCCGCGACTCCGCGCCGAGTGCGCCAGGAGTAGAAAAGGCCGGCGACGCCGGCGCATCCGCGACGGCGTCGCCGGCCGCAAGCGCCTCCGAAAGTCCTCCGACCATTCAGCATTCAGCATTCAGCATTCAGCATTCGCCAGCCGGCGCGGCCGCGCCGGCGCTGGCCATCGAGGACCTGCGCGTCTCCTTCGACACCGCGCAGGGCGAGCTGCGCGCGGTGGACGGCGTCTCGCTCTCGCTCGCGCCGGGCGAGACGCTCGGGCTCGTGGGCGAGTCGGGCTGCGGCAAGTCCGTGACGGCGATGTCGGTCCTGCGGCTCGTCCCCTCGCCGCCCGGGCGGCTCGTCTCGGGGCGAATCCTCTTCGACGGGCGCGACCTCGCCACGCTCCCGCTTCGCGAGCTGCGCAAGATCCGCGGCGCCGCGGTCGGGATGGTCTTCCAGGACCCGATGACGGCGCTCTCGCCGCTGCACCGCATCGGCGACCAGCTGCTCGAGGCGCTGCGGCTGCACCGGCCCGTCTCGCGGAAGGAGGGCCTCGCCCTCGCCGCCGAATGGCTCGCGCGCTGCGGCATCCCCGACCCGGAGCGCTGCCTGCGCGAATACCCCTTCCGCCTCTCCGGCGGCATGCAGCAGCGCGTGATGATCGCGTCGGTCCTGATGACGCGCCCGCGCCTCGTGATCGCCGACGAGCCCACGACGGCGCTCGACGTCACCGTGCAGGCGCAGGTGCTCGACCTCATGCGCAACGCGCGCGACAGGGAGACGGCGCTCCTCCTCATCACGCACAACATGGCGGTCGTCCGCCGGACCTGCTCGCGCGTCGCGGTGATGTACGCCGGGCGCATCGTCGAGAGCGGGCCCGTCGAGGAGGTCTTCGCGCACCCGCGCCACCCCTACACCGCCGCGCTCCTCGCCGCGATGCCCTCGCGGCACGCGCCCGGCGAGCGACTCCCCGCGATCCCCGGCACCCTCCCCTCCCCGCTCGCCCTCCCGCCCGGCTGCCGCTTCGCGCCGCGGTGCGCGAGGGCGACTGCGGAATGCAGAATGCTGAATGCTGAATGCCAAACGACCGGCATGCATTCCTGGTCCTGCCTCCATCCACTTCCGGACAGCCCCGGCCCGAACGCCAACCGCCAGGCGCCAGACGCCAGACAGGCCGCACCCGCTTCCATTCAGCATTCAGCATTCAGCATTCAGCATTCCCCTCTCCTCTCCGCCCGCGCGCTCACGAAGGTCTTCCCGCGCGTCACGGCCGTGTCGGAGGTCTCGCTCGCGCTGCGCGCGGGCGAGACGCTCGCGCTCGTCGGCGAATCGGGCTCGGGCAAGACGACGCTCGCGCGGATGCTCGCGGGGCTGGAGGTCCCGACCAAGGGCGAGATCCTGCTCGACGGCGCCCCCCTGCCCTTCCGCCGCACCTTCGCGCAGCGGCGCGCGCTGCAGGTCGTCTTCCAGGACCCGTATTCGTCCCTCAACCCGCGGCACAGCATCGCGGACCTCCTCACCGAGGGGCCGGTCGCGCACGGCCTCCTCGCGCGGCGCGACCGCGCCGCCTTCGCGCGCGAATGGCTCGAGCGCGTCGGGCTCCCGCCGGAGGCGGCGGGACGCTACCCGCACGAGTTCAGCGGCGGGCAGCTGCAGCGCGTCTCCATCGCGCGCGCCCTGGCGCTGAAGCCGCGCGTGCTGCTCTGCGACGAGCCCGTCTCGGCGCTCGACGTCTCCGTGCAGGCGCAGATCCTGAACCTGCTCGCCGACCTCAAGGCGCAATACGGCCCGGCGGTGCTCTTCATCACGCACGACCTGGGCGTCGTGCGCTCCGTCGCGGACCGCATCCTCGTCCTGCACCGCGGCCGCGCGGTCGAGGAGGGCCCGACGGCGCGGATCCTCTCCGAGCCGCGCGACCCCTACACGCGCGAGCTCCTCGCCGCCGAGCCGCGCGTCTAGCGGTTCAAGCCGATTCCACCGTGCGCGGCAACACGCTCGCCCTCGACGACATCCGCCCGGACCGCGCCTTCGTCGCCGCCCCCGTCGCCGCCCCGCCCGTCCTCCCGATTCGCGCCCGCCCTTCCGACACCGTCGGATTTCGATTCCACCGTGCGTGATTTTGATGCAAAACGCCGCTCCAGGAGCTGACGATTGCACAAATTTTACACACGGTGCGACTGGCTGTGGTCCTTGGTGCGAAGCGGTCCGCCGCGCCGCGCGGAGCGTGGTTTCCGAAATTGTGGGAAAGTGTGGGAAATGCGTTTTCGGGCCGCGGAGGGGTTGACTCGCGTTGCGGCGTTCCGGTAGGATTGCCCACGTTCCCCGCCACGGCGCGCAAGGCCGCCCGCCCCTAGCCCGCGCGGAGAGACAACCCCAAAAAGGAAATGTTCGAAAACGTCACACGAAAGGAATGGGAGCGCTGGGAGCGCGTGGAGCGGAGCTTCCGCGCGCATCCCGCGCTCTACCGGCTCCGGCTCGCCGCGCTCTTCGCCGAGGGCGTGCTCGCGGGCGTGCTGCTGCTCGCCGTCGTCGCGTTTCTCGTGGCGGCGTGCGTCATCGCGCCGGCGCGCCACGTCCGGCTCATCGCCTTCCTCGTCCTCAACCTCTTCTACTCGGCGAAGACCTATCTCTCCATCCTCTCGAACCGCCCCTGGTCCGGCCTGCCGGAACTCCGCGCGGAGGAGTGGCCCCGCCTCCACGAACTCGTCCGCGAGACGGCCGCCGCGGTCGGCGCGCCGCGCATCCACCGCGTCTTCCTCGACCCCGGCGCGTTCAACGCGTCCGTCTCGGTCGCGTTCCCCCTCGTCCCGGGGCTCCGCCGCAACGTCCTCATCCTCGGCTACCCGCTCCTCGCGTCGCTCGGCCCGCGCGCGCTGCGCGGCGTCCTCGCGCACGAGCTCGGGCACGTCGCGCACCGCGACCTCGTGCACGGCGGCGCGCTCCTCCACGTCCGCGCGTTCTGGATCTCCGTCCAGCTCGGCGTCTTCACGTGGGCGATGGGCCCGTGGCGCCGCTCCTACCTGCGCCGCATCGACCGCCTGATGTCGCCCCTCGAGCGCGAGCGCGAGCTCGCGGCCGACCGCGCCGCCGCGGAGCTCTTCGGCGTCGACGCCCTCCGCGAGACGCTCGTCGCGCTCGAGCTGCGCGGCCCCGACGCCGACCTCGGGAAGATCCTCGATCCGCTCGTCCGCGCCGGCGGCTTCGGGCAGCCCGGCGGCCCCTCGCCGGGCGCGGCCATCCGCGAGGCGCTGCGCCGGGAGATCCCCGCCGACAAGGCCCGCCGCCGCCTCGCGCGCGCCCTGCGCTCCATCGTCCCGCCCTCGGCGGAGCATCCCCCGCTCGCGGTGCGCGCGGGCACGGCGGATCCGGCCGACCTCGTCCCCTTCGCGAACGCGCCGCAGGACGCGCTCGAGACGGTCTTCGGCGCCGCCGACGCGCTCGACGGCGCCGTCCTCGCCTTCCTCGGGCCGCTCTGCGAGGAGGCGGGGGAGGGTGCGCGCGACGAGCGCGAGAACGCGGAGCGGCGCCTCGCCGCCCTCCCGGACGACGACGCCTCGCCCGACTCGGTCATCGAGCGCATCGGCATCCTCCGCGACCTCGGCCGCCGGGAGGACGCGGAGGCGCTCCTTCGCGCCGGCCGCGCCGCGCACCCGGACAACGCCGCGCTCGAGGCGATCGAGCTGAGCGACGCGCTCGCCGAGGCGGACACCGCCGAGGAGGGGGCGCCGCTGGCGCGCCGCCTCGAGGCGCTCGTGGAGGCCGACCCGATGATGCGCCTCTGGGCGGAGGACCCGCTCTTCGCGCACTACCTCGAGGTCGGCGCCGTCGACTCGATCAAGGCGCTGCTCGACCTGCGCCGGCACGGCGAGAAGGCCCTGCGGCGCCGCCTCGACGCGAAGCTCCGCCCCACCGACGACCTGCGCGCCGCGCCCCTCTCCGAGACCGTACGCTCGGACCTCGCCCTGGCCTTCGCCGGGAACTCCGTGCGGGAGGTCTACGCCGTCCTCCGCGCCTACGAGGGGACGGGGACCTCCTCCTGCTTCCTCGTGGTGCGCTGGCGCCCGCTCGCCGACTCGTCCCGGCTCCTGCCCGCCTTCAACGAGGCGTTCGACGACTGGCTCGTCGTCGCCGGCACGCGCGCCCTCTTCCGCCGCTTCGCCGAGCTCGGCATCGAGCCGATCCCCGTCCCGAAGAGGCGGCCGAAGGGGAAGTGAGGCCCCGTCCGCGCGGGGGCGACGTCATTTCCCACACTTTCCCACACTTTTTCCGCCCGCCGCCGTGGTAGAATCCCGCGCCATGAAACCCCGCCACGCCCCGCACGCCCTCCTCGCCCCCGCGCTGCGCCGCGCCGCGCTCGCGGCCGCGCTCGTCTCGCTCTGCCTCGCCCCCGCCGCCGCACGCGCCTCGCTGCGCGGCTTCCTCGACGCCGTCGAGGGGTTCCTCGCCGAGGTCGAGGGGACCTCGAACGGAACGCCGGCCCCGGCCGCCCTGCGCCGCCGCGCCGCGGAGGGCGACGCCGAGTCGCAGTTCGCGCTCGGCGAAAGGCTGCGGCTCGGCCGGGACGGCTTCGCGCGCGACGAGGCGGAGGCCGTCCGCTGGATCCGCGCCGCGGCCGAGGGCGGCCACGCGAAGGCGCAGTGGCGGCTCGGGTATCTTCTGGAGAAAGGCCTGGCCGGCCTCGAGAAGAACGATGTCGAAGCCCGCGCGTGGTTCGAGAAGTCCGCCGCGCAGGACTACGGACGAGGCCTGAACCACCTCGCGAACATGATGGACGCCGGCCGCGCCGGATTCGGGCCGGAGGACGCCCTCCGCGCGCCGGAGCTCTGGCGGCGGGCGTGGGCGAACGGCTCCTGGGGCGCGCCCGACAACCTCGGGATGGCGTACGAGTGGGGCCAGAACGGGCTGCCCGTCGACTACGCCAAGGCCGCGCTCTGGTACCGGCGCGGCATCGAGGCGGGCTGCGAGAAATCCGTCTGGCGCCTGGCCTGCCTCTACGACGAGGGGAAGGGCGTGAAGAAGGACGAGCGAAGGGCCCTGCGGATGTATCGCGAGACCGCCGGCCTCGAGACGGGCTCGGACCCCGACCGGATCGACGCCGTGCGGATGGCGATGAACTCGATCGGAACCTACTACCAGCACGGAAAGGGCGGCCTCGCCGCCGACGACGCCGAGGCGCTGCGCTGGTATCGCAAGGCCGCCGCGCTCGGCAACGACTATGCCGTCCACAACATCGCGTGGATGTACGAGAACGGGCGCGGCGGCCTGGCGGCCGACCCCGCCAAGGCCCTCGAATGGTATCGCAAGGCCGCCGGAATGGGGCGGACGGGCAATCCGCTCTCCCTCAGCCGCCTGGGGCTCTGCTACAAGGACGGCCTGCTCGGCTGCGAGACGAACCTCGCGGAAGCGGCGTCCTTCTTCCGCCGCGCGGCCGAGGCCGGCGACGTGGACGGCATGGAATGGACGGCCCAGTTCCTCCTGGACGGGAAAGGCGGCGTCGCGCGCGATCCCGACGCCGCCGCGGACTGGCTCCGCAAGGCGGCGGAGGCGGGCGGCTCCTGGAGCGCCGCGAAACTGGGCGTCCTGCTGTCGAACGGCTGGGAGAACCGTCCCGCCGATTTCGCCGCCGCGGTCCCGTGGCTCGAGCGCGGGGTCGCCCGCGGCGAGCGCTTCGCGAAGCGCCGTCTCGCGAAGATCCTCGAATTCGGCGAGCCCGGCGTCGCCGCCGACCCCGTCCGCGCCGCCGCGCTCTTCCGCGAAGAGGCCGAGGCCGGCGACGCCTGGGCCGCTTCGCGGCTGGGGCGGATGTACGAGTCGGGACGCGGCGTTGGGACGAACGACGCCGAGCGCGTGCGCTGGACGCGCATCGGTGCCGAAGGCGGCAACGCGGACGCGTGCCTCGCCTACGGCTGGTGTATCGAGAGCGGGATCGGCGGGCTTCCGGTCGACTGCGCGGAAGCGGCCGGGTGGTACCGCAAGGCCGCGGACGCGGGCGTCGTCCAGGCGCAGTACAACCTCGCGAACTTCCTGTCGGAAGGCCGTCCGGGCGTCCCCGTCGAACCGGCGGAGGCGGTCGCGCTGTTCCGCAAGGCCGCGGCCGGCGGCCGAGCATGGGCGTACTGGAAACTATGGCGGATGCGCGACGGCGGCGCCGCGCCGGACGCGTTTCCGGAAACCGACGCCGAGGCCGACGCTTGGCTCCGCCGCGCCGCCGCCGGCGGCGTCCCTCCCGCGGTCGAGGCCTGGCCCCGCATCCACCCCGACGAGCCCGTTCCCTCCACGCCCTAGCCCCGCCCGCCACGCAACTTTACCCTTTCAACTTTAAACTCCTTCAACCCTTTCAACCCCTTCAACCCCTTCAACCCCTTCAACCCCTTCAACCCGACGAAACGCCTCGCCCTCCTCCTTCTTCTTGCGTTCCTCGCGCTCGCCATCTGGCTCGCCGCGCGCGGGGGCGGCGCGCGGCGCGACCCGGTGGAGCGGCTCGTGGCGGACATGGTCCAAATCCCCGGGCAGGACTTCCGGATGGGCAAGTACGAGGTCACGCAGGCGCAGTGGGAGGCGGTGATGGGGGAGAATCCGTCGATGTTCAGGGGCTCCGACCATCCCGTCGAGAACGTCTCCTGGGACGACTGCCAGGCGTTTCTCGAAAAGCTCAACGCGCACCCCGCCGCGCGCGCGTCGGGACTCGTCTTCCGTCTGCCGACGGCGGAGGAATGGGAAACCGCCTGCCGCGCGGGCTCGACGAACGCATACTGCCGTCTCGCCGACGGAACGGAAATCACGGAAGCGACGCTCGGTCGCGTGGCGTGGTTTGACGAGAACTCCGGGACGCGCCCTCGGTGGCTAAACAGTTTCATCGTTTTCGCCGAGCGGCTCGTCGAATACGTCCACGAGGTTGACTGGAGCGAAACCCTCTCGCACAAGCCGGTGGGACGGAAGGAACCGAATGCGTGGGGGCTCCACGATATGCACGGCAACGTGTGGGAGTGGACCGAAACGGCGGTTGGCGGGTGCCGCGTCAACCGCGGCGGCGGCTGGGACTACCCGGCCGGGCTCTGCGAGTCCTCCAGCCGGGGCGGGCGCTCGCCCTCCCGCCGGGACCTCTACTTCGGCTTCCGCCTCTGCGCCACGCAGCGCCCCGCCGCGGAAGAAACTCACGCAGAGAGCGCAGAGACCGCAGAGTCTGGCTCCCCCGCTGGGGGAGCTGGCGAGCGAAGCGAGACTGAGGGGGTTTCACACGCAGAGAGCGCAGAGAACGCAGAGTGAGTTTTCGTCTGGTGTCCGGCGCCTTGCATCGGGCCAGACAACGAGACGACAAGACGACGGGAAAACAACCGTGAAACCTGACGATAGCGAGCGGCGAAGCAGCGACACCCGGTCGTAGCCAGCGCGGCGGGAACCATGCCGTGCAAGGCCGCCCTGCCTACAGGCAGTGCGCCATGTAGAACGGAAGATAGGTGACGCTCCCGTCGGTTTCGAAGTCACCCGGGCAGACGACGTATTTCGTCCCGAGACCCTTCTTCCGGTTGACGGCGAGCCAGTCGAGCGAGGCGTGGACGCGGTAGCCGGAGCTTTTCACTTCGATCGGGCAGGTCTTGATGCCGCTCCGGAAGAGGAAGTCGACTTCGACCCGCGGACTGGACTTCGAGTAGAAGAGCAGGTCGTGTCCGCGGGCGGTCAGCGCCTGGGCGACGTAGTTCTCGAAGAACATCCCCTCGTTGACGCCGAGCTTGTCGTAGAGCACGCCGCGCAGGAGCCGGCCGTCCGCGTCGCGCTCGCCCGCCATCGCCTGCGTGAGCAGCAGTCCCGTGTCGAGCAGGTAGCACTTGAACAGGGAGTCGTCGAGATTCATCTCGAGGCCGACGCCCGGATCGGTCGAGTTGTAGGCGACGTTCGCGACCATCGAGTCCGAGAGCCAGAGGAAGGCGTTCTCGTATCGGCGCATCCGGGCGTTCCGGCCGAGATCCGCCAGGTGGAACTTCTTCTCGCGCGTGTTCAGCGCCGCGGGGACGTGCCGGAAGATCGCCCGCACCTTCGGCGCGTAGGCCCCCGCGTATTTTCCGATGTCCGACTCGTAGAGCGAAAGGATCTCGCGCTTGGCCGCCTCGCTGGCCTCCAGCCGGCGGTCCTCGCCCAGGCAGTACGCCTCCACCGACTGCGGCATCCCCCCGACGACCAGATACTGCCGCGCCAGTTTCACGGCGTCCGCGTGGAGCCATCCCATCGGCTTCTTCTCCGCGAAGCGCTCCCGGATCGCGTCGGCCGTTCGCTCCGCGCCGAGCGCCCACAGGAACTCCTCGAAGTCCAGCGGGTGCAGCTTCATCCGGTGCTCCTCGCTCGGGACGACGATGTCCTTCACGTTCTCCTTGATTCCCAGAAGGGACCCGGTCTCGATGTAGTGGTACTTGCCGTATTCCACGAGCCGCTTGATCGCTTCGCGCGCGACCGGGAACCGCTGCACCTCGTCGAAGACCACGCAGCTCCGCCCGGGAACGAGCGAGACGCGGTGGAGCGTCTGCAGCCGCTCCAGCGTGCCCTGGACGTCGCGTTCCTCGGTGAACGCCTTCTTGCTGTCCCGGACGAGCTGGTTCTGCCCGGAAAAGTCGACGAAGAGGCAGGATTCGTATTCGCGGGCGGCGAACTCGCGGACGAGGTGGGTCTTGCCCACGCGCCGGGCGCCTTCGACGAGCAGCGCGTACCGTCCGGCGAGGGTGCCCTTCCATTCCAGCATCTGCGCGTATGCCTTCCGTTTGAAATCAAGCGGCATGGAATCCTCCGTTTCTGTCCTTGCAACGCGGGGATTCTCGCACGAAGGACGCCCGTTCGTCAAGCAAAATGTCACCGCCACGCCAAACTTTCAACCAGCAATCTGTCACCACCACGCCAAAATTCAATGTCCAGTTTTGTCACAGCCACGCCAAAACGTCACCTGAATTTCACACACATTTCCAATAATTGCACGCCCCGACCTGTGGTAGACTACGCCCCATCGCACCCCGTCACGAAAGGAAACACTCAATGAACGAAACAACCGCCGAGTCCTCAAAGTCCCCCAGGGAACTTCTGCTGGATGGAATTCGCTATCGGATGCGTCTCGCATCGATCGGGGGAGGATGCGGAGGCCTTCTCCTCGCCAGCGCCGTGCTTTCGTCGCGGGGCGTTCCTTCCGACGTCGTTCTTGTCCTTTCGTTGCTCGCGCTCGCCGTTCTCCCGGTCGCCTTTCAGTCGTTTGGCGCGAAGCAGTTGGAATTGCTGCGATTCGTCCTCGACGACCCCGGCCGGATCGCCTGGGTCTTCCGCGGGCCGTTTCCGCGCAGCTGCCGGGAAGTGTCCCCGTGGCCGTGGCGGCTGTTCTGGGAGAAGATTCCGGTGGGCGGCTATCTGTTCGAAATCCGGACCTCCGACGGAACGACCCTGCGGTCCTCCGTTCCCCGCAACCGGGCCGACGACATCGCCGCCTGGCTGCGCGAAATCGCCCCTTCGGCATTCCCGCCGTCCGCAACCCCCGCCACGCGGAGCCCCGCCGCGGAAGAAACTCACGCAGAGAGCGCGGAGACCGCAGAGCCGAAACCTCACGCGGAGTCCGCGGAGTTCGCGGAGCATTGATTTGGTGTCGCGGAATACCAAACTTTCCCGATTTGTGAAGCGAGATTGTCTTTTCTTGGACGACACGCAAAGAATATGCTGGAGTCCGAGGAACTTCACGGAGTCGATTCCACCGTGCGTGATTTTGATTGAAATCGCCGCTTCCAGAGCGGACGATTGTATGAGTTTCACGCACGGTGGAATCGGAATGACCGCGGCTTGCCGCGGCCGTTCCAATCCCGCCCGCGCGGCGCGGATGCGCCGCGCGGAGCGGGGTTTCCCGAAATTGTGGGAAAGTGTGGGAAATGACGCCGGGGTATTGACTTCGGCCGCGCCACCCTGTATTTTCGGCGGCGTAATCCGCGATTCCGCCCGCAACGCCACCCCCGCCCCGTCGCCGCAAACCACGGAACACACCGAACCGAAACTCCGATGAGTTGAATCCCTCCGCTAACGCTCCGGGGCAAAACAGCCGCCATCCCCCCGCCACGCAACTTTTCCCTTTACACTTTACCCTTTCAACCCCTTCAACCTCTTCAACCCGATGAAACGCCTCGCCCTCCTCCTCCCCCTCCTCGCCCTCGCCGCGCGCGGGACGGAGCTGTTCGTCCCCGACGCGTTCTACGCCCGCGTGCCCGACCGCGCGGCGAAGGAGGACCTCGTCTCGATTTCGGTCGAGGCCGAGGCGGCCGAGGGGCCGCCCGGCGCGTGCGCGCTCTCGGTCCGCTCCGACGAGGACGACGTCCACGTCGTCGTCGAATACGCGGTCGCGGTCTCGTCCGGCGACGCGCCGTGCTCCGTCCGGCTCTCCTGCTCGGTCGAGCCCGAGGCGTTCGCGGCGGTCGCGCCCGGGCTCACGGACCTCGCGGGCCGTCCCGCGCCGGACGCCGCCGCGCGGCTGCGTCCGCTGCTCGAGGCCGCCGACCCGCGCCTCGGCGAATCGCTGCTGCTGCTCGAGAAGACGAAGGCCCTCTTCCTCGCGACGCTCGAGGCGCCCCCGCGCCACGCGATGCGCGACGGCGACTTCGTCCCGCTCGACCCCGCCGCCGCCGCCGCCCCGGCCCCGGCGCTTCCGCCGCCGTTCGACTGGTCCTCCGCGGTCCGCACGAACCGCACGCTCGTGCGCGAGGCGGACTTCCGCGACCGCGAGCTGCTGCCGCTCCTGCGCGAGGAGGCGCTGGAGCCGCTCGTCTCCGGCCCCGACCGCGACGCGCCGTGGCTCGAGGAGGCGCGCGGCTACGTCGAGCGGGAGCTCGAGCGCGCGTGGCTCGGCCCCGCGCGCCTCACGGACCGCCCGAACCCCGACTGGGGCCGCGCCTACGACTTCACGATCCGCGAGGGCTCGCGCGACCCTTTCCTCACCTGGATGTCCGTCGTCGGGCAGAAGAAGTGGCACTGGGACGACAAGGCCCGCGTGCAGCTCGCCGAGATGGAGGAGGCGCTTGCGGCGCTTCCCGCCGGCGAGGCGCCCTTCGCGCGCCTCCTCGCCGCGCACGCGCGGCAGTGGGTCGACCCCTCGTCGCAGCACGCCCGCGCGCTCTGCGCCGCCGCGGTGCGCTGGGCCGAGTCCCACGCCGCGCGCCCCGAGCGCTCGGAGGCGGTCCTGCGCGTCCTGGAGCAGTTCGTCGACGCGCGCTCCGACCGGCTCGTCGCCGCGCTCTTCGACTCCGGCGCCGACCCGTGGATCGGGCTCGTCCTCGCGGGGCGCGTCTCCCTCGCGCGCCGCGACGAGTCCGGCTCCGCCGCCGAGCGCCGCACCCACCTGAACAACGCCGGGCTCGCCTTCCATCGCGCGTGGGAGCTGCACCCGGAGTTCCCGCAGGGCGCGTTCGGGATGATGGAGACCGAGGCCCGCTGGTGCGGACGGCGCGAATCGCGCGACGCGTGGTTCCGCGCCGCGCTCGCCGCCCGCTTCGATTCGCCCGAGCTGCACGGGCGCTACGAGCGCTGGCTCGCCCGCGACGGCGAAGGCGGCCCCGCCTCCCTGCGCGCGCTCCGCGCCCACGCGGAGGCGTGCCTCGGCGCGGGGCGCGACGACTCGATGCTGCCGTGGTGCGGCCTTCTCGGGCTCCTGCACGAGCTCGCCGAATCCGGCCGCCGCCCCGCCGA
>Ga0310695_10001465_pt1 | contig 55689 bp, 49 predicted proteins | sample RumenRJG_04DNA_FD_203882 | JGI IMG/M metagenome (GOLD analysis project Ga0310695, IMG submission 203882) | Bovine rumen microbial communities from Lethbridge, Alberta, Canada - RJG_04 (v2) (version 2) | ecosystem: Host-associated > Mammals > Digestive system > Stomach > Rumen | place: Canada...
GATCGCCTTCAAGAGCCTTGAGAGCAGAACCGCGGATGATCGGGGTGTTGTCACCGTCAAAGTCATACTTGGACAGAAGTTCGCGAACTTCCATTTCGACGAGGTCGAGAATTTCGGCATCGTCAACCATGTCGCACTTGTTCATGAACACGACGATCTTCGGCACACCGACCTGGTGGGCGAGAAGGATGTGTTCGCGAGTCTGCGGCATCGGGCCGTCAGTAGCAGCAACGACGAGGATAGCGCCGTCCATCTGAGCAGCACCAGTCACCATGTTCTTCACATAGTCAGCATGCCCCGGGCAGTCGACGTGTGCGTAGTGACGGTTAGCAGTGGTGTATTCCACGTGGGAGGTGTTGATCGTGATACCACGAGCCTTTTCTTCCGGAGCGTTGTCGATTTCATCGAAACGCTTTGCAGCGGCAAGACCCTTAGCAGCAAGGGTGGTGCAGATTGCAGCGGTCAAAGTGGTTTTACCGTGGTCAACGTGGCCGATGGTGCCAATGTTGCAGTGCGGCTTGCTTCTGTCAAAATGTTCTTTTGCCATTTTTTCCTCTTCTTCAGCAGAAGGTTTATCGCTTCAAGTTCAAGAGAACTACACGAGTTCCCCGTATTTTCGCAAAGCATAGGAAGCGGTACTCTGCGAAATTGGAACACAAATTTAATAAATGCTAGGTAATTTGCAAGTATTTTTCTTTTGAAATTGCGCTAAAAATGCGGATTTTCGGACTTATCCACAGTTTTTCGGGGTGTTTCCGGGCCGTTGAAAACCCGCTTATTTCTAGGGATGGAAATGCCCTTTTTCGCTCAAAAATCAAAGGTTCAATATTTTGTTTCAAGTATAAAACCACTTTTTCAACATTTTATAAACAATTCACGTAAACAGCCGAAAAGTGAATCAACAGTCTTCGTTCTTGAATGTAAAAAGATTTTTACATTACAAAATTTTACAAAGTTTTACGTTTTTAGGGTCGTTCAACACATTGACTTTCAAGATCTTGAGATTTTTTTCATTTGTATTCTAAGGAACGTCTTCATATTAAAAACAGGATTTTTTCGGCGCCCGAAGAAAAAAACGAAAACGCACAAACGGACATCGACCAAACTAACTAGCGATCAACGACTATCAACTGATTTTCTAATTCATACACATTCTTCAACATGAAAAGTTTTTTTACAACACATTATATACATTATTTCTATCTTTAATATCCGGTGTTTGGGGTTAATTTCGAGGAACTTCTATGAAATACCCCCTTTTGAAGTCCCTGCTCGCGCTTGGGACAATTGGTTTAGCATGTTCTTGCTCTGAAAAATCGCCTACCAATAAAGATGGCGAAGTCTCTTTTGTGCCTTGCGAAGATGCACTGTACCTGATCAAAGAAGGCTACATCATTCTTCAGGATTTCAGAGTAACCGACATTAACGGAAACCAGGTGGGCACAGCCTACCCTGTCCAGTTCACAAACTACGTCATCATCAAGGACCTGAACCAAGTCAACTTGGTCAACCAGGTTGATCTTTCCGATCCGAAGAGAGTCAAAACGCTCCCTGGCGATCCGACCAAGTGCTCTGTAGTACCCCCGAGTACTCAAGTCACATCTTGCGTCAATGCCTGGTACCTGGCCGCCGACAAGAATTTCCTTATCTATGATGACTATACCGTGACGGATGAATCGGGTGCCACAGCCGGTATCTGGAATTTCGTTCCGAACTCGACATCAACGATTTTTATCTCGGACTTGTCCGGCAACCTGCTCGTCAACAACATCAACTTGACAAGCTTGCCAATCATTTCAGGTGACGGAATCTTCTACACGATCACCGAACCGGCATTCCTCCATATCGACAACACGGGACGTTACCTCATTTATTCCGACCTTTCCGTGACAGATCCAAGCGGCAATCTTGTCGGTTCCTTCGACTTTGCCACAGGAACCATCAAGTCGAAGGCCAACGGCACTACGATCACGCAGGCCGACCTCTCGAAGCTCCCGCTTCTGACACCGGACTCAAAGTGTGCGTACTACATTCCTCCCGTGATCCCGTCTTCTTCAAGCGTATACGTTCCTCCTATAGTCAGCAGCTCCTCTGCATACGTTCCGCCGGTCCAGAGCAGCAGCAGTGCTAATCCTCCCAAGAGCAGCAGTTCCCAGGTCAAGAGCAGCAGCAGCTCCCAGCCAAAGAGCAGCTCTTCTGCACCTGTAACCGGACAGTGCCCGTCGATCAAGGTGAAAAGCGGCGGCAAGAGCGGTTCCGGTTGGGCAACCCGTTACTGGGATTGCTGCAAGCCTCACTGCTCCTGGCCAGAACACGCAAACGGCAACTACTCTAGACAGTGCACCAACAAGGGCAAGAACGAAAGCACCGACTGGGGTGGCGGCAGCGTTTGCAGTGGCGGCGGCCTCATGACCTGCACAAGCCAGATTCCATTTACAATCGACGGCTGTAATGAAATGGGTTTCGCTTTCGCGGCTGTGCCTGCAAGCGACGGCGGCTCCTGCGGCAAGTGCTACCAGCTCACTTTCACCGGCAAGGGTAAGTATTCGACAGACGACAACCACAGATCCATCAAGGGCAAGAAGCTCATCATCATGACAACGAATATCGGTGGCGATGTGCAGCAGGGCCAGTTTGATATCATGATTCCAGGCGGTGGCGTGGGCATGTTCAACGGCTGCTCCTCCATGGGCTGGGGTCCGCAAGGCGAACAGTACGGTGGCCTCCTTTCCGACTGCGAAAAGGAAAGCAACTACAAGCCCACTGCAACTCTCAAGTGCTATAAAAACAAATGCGAAAGCGTATTCTCTAGCGACAGCGAAGCCAAGAAGGGCTGCTTGTTCCTCGCCAACTTCATGAGCGGCGCAGGCAACCCGTTGCACGATTACGTCGAAGTGGAATGCCCCGAAGTACTCAAGGCCAAATACTAAAAAAGGTCTAAAACGGAACTCAACGCCCCAAACCGGGGCGTTTTTCTTTTTTGTAAGTCTTTGATAATAAATAAGTTGTGCGTAAGTTCACATATAACTATTGTATAGTTCTTTTTACTCTTATTTACGAGCATTTCAGAGAAGAAGATTTTATCTTTTAGCGCGGATGATTGGAATACAGGGTGTGATATAATTACAAGGGCTTACTGTATCATGAAGAACAAACTATTCACAACCCTCGCCATTTTCGGCCTTTCCTTTATCGCATGGAACTGCTCCGGAGACCCAGCATCTGTACCGGGTCACACATCGGAACTTCCTGGAACCCAGCCAAAAGCTGCTTTCGACGTCGATCAGCACTGCTTTATGGCAAATACCGGTACAGCAATCTATTTCATTATTCCCAACGGGACAGGCACGTATACCGTGACTAACGAATACAGCGTTCCCGTCGGAACATTCGATGTCGCAACCAGCAGCATCATTATAGACGGTGCAGCACCGATTGTCGTAGACCTTAGCTCCCTTCCGGTTGTAAATCCCGGTAGAACCATCACCTACCCTAACGGTTACGTAATGACACCTGAAGGCGAAATCGTTTCCGCTCCTGGTGAAGGTACGCCGAATTCCAGCGCGGTCATCGCTGTAAGCAGCTCTTCTGTATATACTCCAGGGATGCCGGTAGCAAGCTCCAGCTCCGCTAAAGTCAATCCCGTCGTTTCATCGTCATCGCAGAAAACAGAACAACCGAAACCGGAAAGCTCTTCTGCAAAGCAGGAACAGCCAGGTAACGGTGGTGCAGGTTCTCTCACACAGACAGTCGCACAAGGCAAGGCAATCACCCCTGTCACAGTCTCGGGTGTCAATAGCCAGCCAACCAGACAGTCCTGGAACGCCTGGTTCATCCAGGACAGCGACTGCAAATACGATGCAAGCGCAAAGACGTTTACCATTTCCGCCACCGTCCCTTCCTCCTTCCAGGTTGGCGAAGTCACTGAAGCATGGACGGCCGACGGCAAAAGCATAACGCTCACATTGAACGTGACAAGCGGAAACGGCAGCCAGGAAACAAAGTCCTCTTCAAGCCAGAAGCAGGACCAGCCCAAATCTTCTTCGTCCCAGGTGAAGTCTTCCAGCAGCAAGGCGAAATCCTCTTCGTCCCAGGCCAAGTCTTCCAGCAGCAAGGCTAAGTCCTCTAGCAGCCAGGCTAAGTCTTCTTCGTCCACAATAGACAATCCGAACGCATCTGCCGAAGAAGCCAAGTACCTCAACGCAGGTGCCGGTGGACAGCAGGGCTTCGCAACCCGTTATTGGGACTGCTGCATGCCTCACTGCTCCTGGCCGGAACACGGCGGTGCCGCTAAAACTTGCGACGCCAAGGGCAAGACCCCGATCGGCAACACCAACGGCAGCATCTGCTCCGGTGGCCAGGGCACTACCTGCACAAGCCAGATTCCTATAATCGTGAGCGACAAGCTCGCCTACGCATTCGCAGCAACTCCGGGTAACGACGCTACATGCGGCAAGTGCTTCGCCCTCACCTTCACCGGCACAGGCAAGTACGAAACCAAGGCAAACCACAAGGCTCTTGCTGGCAAGACTCTCGTCGTGATGGCATCGAACATCGGTTACGACGTGCAAGGCGGTCAGTTCGACGTGATGATCCCGGGTGGCGGATTCGGCGCTTTCAATGGATGCAGCCAGATGGGCTGGAACATCCCGCAAAACACCACAACCTACGGCGGCCTCCTCTCTGACTGCGAAAAGGAAGTCGGATACAGTGGCGACCTCCTAACCAAGCGCAAGGAATGCCTCACTGAAAAGTGCAACAGAGCATTCGCAAGTGACACCCAGGCTAAGGAAGGCTGCCTCTTCCTTGCCACATGGATGGAAGCTGCAGGCAATCCGAACCACACCTATAAAGAAGTCGAATGCCCGGCAGCCCTCAAGGCCCAATTCTAGTCTAAAAAAGACAACTGCTATAGAAGCAACTTATAAATGCACTCTGCCAAAGAGTGCTTTTTTGATTATGATTATATCGTACAGAATCAAAAATTCTCGAAATTATGGAAACTAAAGTTTGCACGATATTTGAGGCAGATTCATAAAATTGAAGGATGCGATATGACATTGACGTCATCCGAAAAGCTGAAATTGAACTTTTAGCACAGATGCAGGGAGCGACTTCCTTAACGAAGAAAAAGCTCGCTTTAGATAGCGGGATTAGTCGCCAGCATCTCGGACTGGTCGCAAAAGGCAAGCGCAGCCTTTCCGTCAAATCGTTTTGTGATCTCGCAGACGCTTTCGGCTGCTCTGCTACAGAGCTGATGGCAAAGCTCGAAGCCTTAATACTGGAGCAAATCCAGCTCCAGACACCTGCCGCCGCCGACAAGGCAAAAGGCATAAACTATATCAACAAAACGATCCTGGGCAAAAACCCGGAAAAGCAGTCCGAACATTAGAACTGTTCCAGCAGCAGAATACGCTCTGGCGTATCTGGATGTGTACAGAACAAAACATTGGCCTTCGCCACCCAGCCTTTCAAGCCTGCATTATTGTCAAATTCCTCATCAGGATGAATCACGTAAAGCTGTGCAATATCGTCTCTCTGCACACTCACAAGGCCCGGATCCTTGGAAATTTTCCTCAGCGCAGACGCAAGTGCAAGAGGGTCCCCGCAAAGCTCGGCACCGCCGGCATCGGCTACATACTCTCGCTTGCGTGAAATAGCAAGCCGTGTGAACCAGGTGAACACATAGCCAACGGAACTCCATATAAACACAAGCAATAAAACCAGGAGGATATACATATCGGCACTTCCGCCATTGCGGCTACGCCTAGACCTACGCGGATTACGGAACATAGCGCTCATCAGCTTCAGGGAGACCGTCTGGATTGTCGCAAAAATTCCGACGAACACAATGCATACCACCATAAGACGCGTATCGCGATTCTTGATGTGCGTAAGCTCGTGACCCACGACCGCCGAAAGCTCCCTATCATCCAGTTTTTCGATCAGACCCGTCGTGAGGGTAATGGTAAACGAAGGAATATCGATACCGCTTGCAAAAGCGTTCATTCCAGAATCCTGGATAATATTGATTTGCGGCATCTCGATGCCACCAGCAATACAAAGGTTCTCGACAATATTGTAGACGCGCAAATTTTCCTTGCGTTCAAGCGGCTTTGCATGAGTCGCATGGCGGATAATGGATGTATTTGCGCAATAGGCGATAATGAACCATACGCCCACAATCTGCAATGTATAAGGAATCACGACCTTGAAGCAATGCCATATTTCAGGCCAGTGCATAGTCCCATACCTTATACGCGATGCATGTTCAGGAGGACATCCACCCTCGACAATATCGCAAAGCAGGCCGAAAAAATCAAGCCCCAGGATGACCAGAAACACCATCCCCAGCAAAATCACCGGGAACATAAAAAGCAGAATCACCGTATTGCGGTTATTCCGCCAGATTTGAGTCTGGAGACCAACGTAACGCATAGGCAGTAGGAAGTTTGAAGTAGTAAGTAGACAGAGAAAAATGCGCCAAAGGCGCTAATTAAACGCGCGACACCAGTCGCGCCATTATTTTACTGTTTACTGCCTACTGTCTACTCATTAAAATTTCACCTCAGGGGCCTTGTTTAGCGTTTCACGGTTTTCAGTCGCCTCGTACATGGTCGCACGGGTAAAGTGGAACATGCCGGCAATGATATTGCTCGGGAAGACCTCGCATGCATTGTTGTACTCGCGTGTTGTAGAATTGAAGAAGCGGCGGGCAGCAGCAAGCTTGTTCTCAATATCCGAAAGCTCCGTCTGCAACTGCAAAAAATTCTGGTTCGCCTTAAGCTCCGGATAAGCTTCAAGCGAAACCTTAAGTCCTGTAAGCGCCGCAGAAAGCGACTTGTCGGCAGCAACCTTCTCGTCAATGGTTTTAGCATTGATGGCAGCCGCACGGGCGGCAGTCACTTCTTCAAGCACCTGCTTTTCGTGAGTTGCGTAACCCTTGACCGTCGAGACAAGCTGCGGCACAAGGTCAAAACGCTGCTTGAGCTGGACATCGATATTTGCAAAGGCATTCTCGCGATTATTGCGAAGCTTGACAAGCCCGTTGTACATAGAAATGAACAGAGCGATAATTATAAAGGCAACGGCGACAACGATAACTACGGTCATATTTTCTCCTTAATTCTTATCAAGAAATATAATAAGAAATGTTGCAATAAGAAAATAAAGTTGGCAGACTGGTAACTTCTAAGTTCTACTTTTTCTTTTCTTCTTCCGGCATCGGCTTGGTGTCTTCGAGCAGGCGGTCTGCCCATTCGTCCCAGAACTTGCAGCGTTCACCTTCAAGCTTCATCTTCGCGAACTTCACCGGTTCCGTTTCTTCAGCAAGCGTCACCACGGATTCCTTGTAAGCCTGCGGGAGCCCTGCCACATGCGACATGCGCTTCTTGAGTTCGGCGACTGTCGCATCGAGAATATCGACTTCAAAACGGCGCTCGATGTAACGGCGAGTAATGAATCCGAGCGACATGAAGTAATCACCCTGGTTGCCTTCGGCAAGGTAATTCCTGTTGCGCAAGTCCTTGAGAGCAAGGACTGCCTCTTCGTACGGCGGTAGCTGCGGGGCCTCGCCACGCTTTGCAAATTTCTTGTGCAGGAGCCAGCCGAGGAATACAAGCAATGCAACGCCAAGAACGGCAAACAGTACATAAAGCCACTGCGGGAGCCTCGGGTCGCTCAGCGGGTCTTCCACTTCGAGGATATCCGCTTCTTCGCCTGTCGTGCGGTTGGAAACCTTGACTGCAACCGGGTCCGTGTGCGTCTTGACCGTATCCGTTCCGACAACGGCGTTCACTTCTTGCGGGGCAATCAAAAAGTCACCGCTCACAAATGTATTGAGCGTTGCAAGCCAAGTAAATTTTGCAGTGCCCTTAGGCATACCCTCGGTGATTTTTTCGTTCTTCATTTCCTTGACTTCAAAGCTGCCAAGGTTCCCGACAAAGCTCGGCAAATCGACAATCGCATTTTCAGGCGCCGTCACCTGAATTTCGTAATTGAACTTGTCACCGATAAAGACCTGTGCGTTATCGACATTCGCCTTGACAGTCAAGTCAAAGGAATACGCGGAAACAACCGAAAGTAGCGCAATCGAAAAAAGGAATTTGAAACTTTTCAATGAAGTAAAGCGAGACATTTTAAACCTCGAAAGTGAATATACAAAAAAATGAAAATTTAAACAAACATCACAAGTTCCGTCAGCCAATATCTATCAATTAAAAATTACTGGATCCCTCGTCGCTTTGCTTCTCGGGATGACGGAGACGCATTAACAAACAACCACTGACCAATGACTATTGACTAACCACCAATTACCTTATTCAGTATTCTCTGACTGCGCAACACGGCAGTCGGGTGTTCACGATACACGAGCGCAAACAAGGCGGTGTATGGAATTTCGCATGCAGCAAGTTCGCGCAATGCGGCCTTTGCCACTTTCTTGTCCGTCTTTTCTAGCGCATACCTGTCGCATTCGTATTCCTGGCTCCAGCAGTAAAAATGAAACAGCATGCGGAACGGAATTGCCGCCAAATGGAGCCACAGCACAGCTTCGATAAAGCTTGCATTCCAGCGCACCATCATTGCCGCCATGAACCAAACGGCAACCATCCAGAACGCAATTTTCATCAAGTTACGCAACACCGCATGATGAAACACCTTGTGCCCTTCTTCGTGCAGCTTCACAAATTTCGACTCATGCACTTCGCTGCGGTTTTCCGGGAGCGGCACAATATCGTTCACCAGCGGAATCAACCGCAACACGGCAAACACGCCACCGCGCAACTGCGTCAGCCTTCGTTCGCGAATTTCAACAAGCGTTCGCAAGACAACTTCTAGACAAAGTAAAATATATAACAACATAACAGAAAAATTCCGCGCAGTTCAATACACACTTAAGCGAGATTCTTCACGAACGCACTCAAGCGTTTTACCGATTCTTCAAAGCGGGCCTTTTCCCATTCCATGAATCCCTTGTCCACCGGATGGGCGCTATCGTAATCGTCAAAGATCTCGCGGCCGCGTTGATTATCGCGATCCAGGCCATGGCTTACGCTATCAAACCATTCCTTGTCAAGCTGCCTGTAGCGCTTGACCAGATCGTCCATCGTCTCGGGAAGCGTCACGACACGTGCAATTTCCTTGTTCGTTTCACCCAGCAGCTTGCGCAACTCACGCGGAGACTGCTTCGAAAGTGACTCGTCGCCTTCCACCAGCGCAAGCATCAAGTCAAGTACATAGCGTTCCAGATACTCACCATACGCCTTGACTGCACTCTGGCGTACGCGTTCACGCAAGAAGTTTTCACCAAGCCCGTCAATATCGGATTTCGTATAAACGTCCTTGACCTTCACCACCTGCAAGCGGTTGTACGCATCGAACACCAGACGAGCCGTTTCAGGATTGTAAATCGAGTAGAACGTAGACGGCACAAGGCCCTTGCCGCGAATAGAATATTTATACGCATTGCGGTCTAGCGCATACGCATTCTTTGCATAGTTCCAGCCCGGCACAATTTCATTCAGACGTGGAGCCACACCCACCAGCTGCGGGTCTCCCGCATGAATCAGCGAAAACGGGAACTTGAGCCGCTGTGGCAAAGTCGTAAGCCCGCTTGCAATCAAGGTAAACGGAGACTCGCGGAAATTCGACGGGAACTTGATGTTCACGCCAAGTCCAAAGAACATCCCCTGGCCTGGCATCACTTCCTGATCAGGCATGCGGCCCGTGTGGTTGCTGCCAACATTTGCGCCATAGCCCAAATTGCCACAGCCTTCCGGCCAGAGCGCCGCAATCAAAAGCGAGTGGTGGTGCATCTGCGTCATCGGTCCCATGTAGGAACTGTTGACTTCGCCCTCTTCGATATGGCAGCACGGTGCAATGATAGAAGACTTCACAATCGCCTTGCAGCCGACCTTGCAGCGCCCCATCAGCACGGAACTCTGGACCTCGGCGCCCGTATGCACCTTAACGCCCATCTGCACATTCGTATTTTCAAGAATCACGGAATCATAAACATGGCTCGATTCCTCGAGCGAACTCATGATGATGGAATTGCGAATCTTTGCGGCACCTTCGATGCGGGCATGCGCACCAATCCAGCTGTTGCGGATAATGTTCGTATTCGATACGACCGCGCCCTTCCCTACGATTCCAAACGGAAGTGCAAGTTCAGACCTGTAGGCGCTGAGCATTTCGGCAAACGAATCCTGCACACTCTGTTCTGTCTTGTGGAACAGCTGCAAGTCGACAAGCTCCGTCGTGAGTTCCGGGAAAACCAGCACTTCGCGGCCGCCCATCTCGTTACCCACGTTAATCGTCGAGCCGACCATGTAGTTAATCTTTCCGCTACTGACAAGAGTGCCAACATTCTGCACGACCGCACTACTGCGCACAAGCACATTGCTCAATGTCGAGACCTTGTAAATCAAGGCATTCTCGATAATGCAGTTGTGGACCATGCAGTCATAAATACCTGTAGCGACCGAGACATCGCCCGGCAAGAGGAGTGTGCCAAAGAACTTCGGGAGACGCACATCGCCCATAAAATTCGAGCGGAAAATGCGGTTCGGGTCAAAGTCCGGCTCGACCAGCACCTTCGACCAGTCGTCGCAACTGTTCCCGTTTTTTTCAAGAATCTGTATCTCGAAGGCCGTCATCGGACGGTACTTGCCAGTCGCTGACCTAATGGCCTTAAAATTTTCGACCGAAGTAGCCAAAACACTGCTCTTCAGCGCTTTTTTCAATTTTAACAATCGCTGCATGGTTAAAAAATAGACTAAATTAGGGGCAATGATGAAGGAAGAGCTCTTCAACTTGATAAAAAAACATCAATACAATATCTCCATCTATACCGAAGATATTTTTGAGAGACGTTGTCAGGAAGAAATTATCCGCAGTGACGAGGATAAGAGTTCCTTCGTGTACATTGAATTTGATTTCGAATCCATCAATGCAACCCTCGGCAACGAGAGCAACTCCCAGCAGTTCTGGAATATATTCATGGAAACGCTTTCCCAAAACAAGCGCGGGAGCGACATTATCGGTTTTCTGGAACACGAAAGCGGAATCGGACTTCTGCTTCTAGATTCAAAACTCAATGGCTGGAACCGCCTTGTAGGCCGCTTTATCCGCACGGCAAGCAAGCACGATTTCGAAATTATGAAACTCGTGCTTGACAAGATCGTCAAACCCATAGTCTATCCGGCCTGCATCCAGGATATCCAGGCACAAGAAGTCGCAAAGCAGGCACAATGAAAGTCCTCGTCATAGGCTCTGTCTACCCCAGATTCCAAGAAGACGCCGAAGTTCCGTGGCTGCGCACCTCCGTCGCACATTTAAAAAAAGCAGGCATCGAAATACAGGTTCTCGCCCCCGCGTACAAAGGCCTCAAGAGCCACGACATAGACGGCACACACGTCAACCGTTTCCGATACGCACCTGCAAACTGGGAAATCCTCACGCACGAGGAGGGCGCCCCAAGCAAGATGGCCTCCAAGCCGTGGTTGCAGCTGCTCGCTATACCCTACATCATCAACGGATTTTTCCAGTGCATCAGGATTTGCTGCAAATGGCGCCCTGACGTGATCCACGCACACTGGCCGTTCCCGCATGCCTACATTGCACTCGGTGCTGCAAAGCTTTTCAGGATACCGCTCGTGCTGAATTTCCACGGGGCAGAACTTCTGCTCATCCGCAAAAAGAAATGGGTCAAGCCACTCCTGAAATTCGCCATCGGGCAAGCTCAGGCGATCTTTGCAAACTCAAGTTTCACTGCCGGAAAAATCAAGGCGCTCCGCAATGTGGACGTCGAATGGAGTCCGTACGGAACGACTCTTGAGACTAGAGACGAGAGTAATGCTTCGTGTCATCCTGAGCGAAACGTAGTGAAGTCGAAGGATCCAGTCGCAATTACTCCGCATGATGTGAACGGCAAGTTCAAAATTCTCTTTGTCGGGCGGCACATCGAACGCAAGGGAATCTGCTACCTCATCGAAGCCGCAAAGCATTTGCCCAGAGACAAATTCGAAATCCGCATCGTCGGCGTCGGCGACTTGACCGAACAGCTTAAAGCGCAAGCCGAAGCAATGCAAAGCGTCATCCTGAACGAAAGTGAAGGATCCAGTCAAGGAAATCAACCAGCAAATATCATTTTCACGGGAAAGCTCTCGCCTGAAGATCTCGCAAACGAATACAAGACGGCGAATGTCTTTGTGCTCCCGGCCATCGTCGATCACAAGGGCGATACCGAAGGACTCGGAGTCGTCCTCATCGAAGCGATGGAACTTGGACTGCCGATTGTCGCAAGCAATGTCGGCGGCATCCCGGATGTCGTTGTCGATGGAAAGTCAGGAATCCTCGTTCCCGAGAAAGACCCTGTCGCGCTCGCCGAAGCCTTCAAGCGTCTCGAAGCAGACCCGGCACTGATCCAGAAACTTCTCGCCGGCGCCCGTAAACGCATCGAAGAATGCTTCACCTGGGACGGTATCATCGAACGCCAGATGGAAGTCTATAAACGTCTTCAGCAATAAATAAAAAATAACCGCGATTTTTCGCGGTATTTCATTCAACTTTTCTAATAACTAGTAAATTAGAATTATTAACTAACTAAATTACTTTACCTTAAATCCGGCCTTCTCGAAAGCATTCCTGTTTTCCGGATTCTTCATGGCCACATTGGTAATCCAGTCGAACTCGGCAATGCCGCCCTGCAAGCCTACGCGGGCACAGAGCTGGTCACGTGCCACATTGTACGCATTGAGAATCTGGATCTTTTCAAAATCCTTAGCGTTGTCAATACGTTCAGACCACTTCACGCCAAGCTCGACAAGCCCATTGCTTGCCTTTGCATAGGTAGTAGCCTTTTCGACAGTAATCGTGGATTTTGCAGGAGCCATAAACGGAAGCACGGGAACAATCGGCTGCGATTGCGGCAGCACAACCTGCTTTGCAGGCTTTGCTTCCGGCTGCTTGTCAGAGCAGGAAACAAAAAAAGAGGCGATTGCCAAAAGAGAAATTACTAGAATTTTTTTTGACATACTCGCCTCTTTTTTTTTTGTAATAGCGGTTCAGGGATTTGAACCCCGGACCAATGGATTATGATTCCAGTGCTCTACCACTGAGCTAAACCGCCATTGACCCAAATTTAACAAAAGAATTAAAAATTTTCAAGGGGTTATTCAAAATAAACCTGTGTTTTTAGAAAATTTTCACTCCATTCAATCACGCGCCAGCCCGGTCCTTTAGAAGTCTTAGAAAAATCAGAAGCATTTGGATCGATCTGCATTTGAGTCGATGGAGTGACATACACGATCTTGTCTCCAATCCTCTCTTCCATCTCGCTATGGTAATGCCCCACAAAAATATGCTTGATATTCTTTATCTTCAAAAGCGTCGCCTGGACTTCTTCGATGTTCTTCAACGCATATCTCGAATCCATAAACTTATGGTCGCAATGGCATGGCGGGTGGTGCAAAAACAGCAGGGCTTCGCCATCCACTTTTGCAGCTTCACTTTCGAGCCACAAAAGTTGTTCACTCGAGACAGTTCCATTAGCGCTATCCAGGAAAAAAATGGAACGGCCACCGATATCGTAACGGTAATAACACTTGCCGTTTTTGATTTCGCCTTTCAAGTCAAAATATCTTTCCATGATATTGAGGTCGTCATGGTTTCCAGGAATGATGCAGACAGGAACCTTGCAGTCCTTCAGGATGTCAACAATATAAGAATACGCTCCTATCGAAGCGTCGTCGGCCAAGTCCCCAGATAGCACCAAAAGGTCCAGACCTTTCATGGTCTCGGAATTGTAGGCTGTAAGAAAGTTCCTGCGAACGTCTATACCCTGGACAGGACTCGCATCACCACCGATGTGGGTATCCGTTATCTGACCTATCTTTAGCACTTTTTTTTCCATACAGCTTGTGTAGACTTTATTAGAATATAGCTATTGAGACTAAAAAGTGAAAAGTTTATCCAGTTTTTCGTTCTTTTTGTGATGGACAACATACTTTTGTGAACTTCATCACACAATCTTCAACATACTTTCGTGACCATTTCGTGAATTGACATTGAAAACTTGGGTTCAACACCTATCAACATTGAAGAAAGTGAATAGATTTTAAATTTTCAACATTAATCCACACTTGGCTTATTCTCGTATCTCATTGATTATCATAGATTTACGTTCGAGCGGTAAAAATTTTATCCACTATTCACTATATTAAATATCAATTCTTATATATAAATATATCTAATATTATTTAATAGTAGTGGTGGACATTTCACAGGTACCCTGGAAGATGGCACCTTCGTTAATGATAAGCTGTTCTGCCTTTACGTTCCCGATGATTTTTGCGTTGTCTTGAAGAACTAGCTTTTTCTTGCAATCCACATCGCCTTTTATGGAACCTGCAAGAATAGCGGCGCCACACTTGACGTCGCCTTCTATGAGGGCAAATTTTTCCAGAATCAGTTCTCCATCTATGGAGACATTGCCATAAACTTTTCCGGCGATTCGCAAATCCGTTTTCCCAGTAATGCTTCCGTTAACTTGAACGTTTCTTCCGATTTGGGTGAATTCTTGTTCGTTTTTGCTCGCCATGATTTTCCCCTAGTATGTAAATATGGTTTCTGGATCCTGAGGTATATTATTCTTGGTAATAGAATAGTGTAAGTGTGGACCACTCGTATTGCCGGTGTCGCCGACATACCCGATCACATCACCTTTTGTGACATTAGACCCTTTTCGAGTCCTTAGGCTCTTGAGATGTGAATAGCTTGATTTGTATCCGTTTTGATGGTCAATGACGACGGTGTTTCCAAGATCGCCACTGTTGCCCGCGAATGTTACCTTGCCGCTACCCGATGCAAATACCGGGTTTCCCTTGCGTGCCGATATGTCGATTCCCAGGTGCTTGTTTTCGTAAGAGAACTTCTTGCTGATGATGCCCACAGCCGGGATCACGTTCGGGATTCTTTCCAGGCGGATTTTTTCGTCGGTCGTAAGCCAGTTGTGGATACCTTCGAAATCAATACTGTTCTTGCTGGAGGGAACGTGCGCAAAGCGGTTGCGCTCGATGATGCTGTTGATCTTGTTGGAGTCGTTTTCGAGGAACGTCTCGAAGATATTCTGGATTCGGTTTTCCATGATCCACAGTGAATCAAGTCTCGAGAAGAGTTCTTCGTAGTTTGCGTTCTGCTTTACGAGCTGCGCATTGTATACACGCATCTTTTCGTAGCTGATGAGGGTCTTGTTGATCCTTGCAATGTGGACTATGAACAAAATGAGGATGATAGCGACCAGGACAAGACCGATATGGAACAAGTAAAATTGCTTGCTCGATATGCGGTACTTTTTTGAACCGGTCGTGTTTTCCGGAATAATCTGGATGGTGTAAAACTTACGACTCACAATTTTACCGTTAGCGGTTTTCCATGATTTCCTGGATTCTTGTCAGGTCGTCCATGGAATAGTAGTTGATGACGATGGTGCCCTTGGTTTGGTCCTTGGCGCTCGGGTTGAGTGCGACCTTTGTGCCAAAGAACGTTTCGAGCCTGTTTTCGAAGTTCTTGAGATCGGCGCTGAGTTCTATCTTCGGTCTCGGTTCACTGCCATGGACTTCCGGCATTTCATCTTCTTCGGAAGCGGCTGCGGCATTTTCAGGTTCCGCTTCTCTCGTCTCTCCACTCTCGTCTCTCGTCTGAGCAAACGGATCTTCGCCGCGGGCGATCGCTTCGATCTGGCGAACGTTCAAACCTTCTTCGATGACACGCTTTGCAAGAGCTTCCGGGTCTGCAATTTTTTCACTGCAAAGAGCACGGGCGGCACCGCCTGCAAGTTTGCCTTCCTGGATCCAGGCCTGAACCTGGTTCGGGAGCTTCAAGAGACGAAGTGCGTTCGTGATGGCGGAACGGGACTTGCCGACCGTCTTGGCCAAGTCGTCGTGTGTATAGTTATGGTTATCGATCAACTGCTGGTAAGACTGCGCCACTTCAATCGGGTTCAGGTCCACACGCTGAATGTTCTCGATCAAAGCCCATTCGCTCATGGTCTTGTCGTCGAGATTTTCGTAAACCTGGGCCTTGATGGTCTGGCAGTTGGCAAGCTTTGATGCACGGGTACGGCGTTCACCGCTGATGATCTGGTAACGGTCGCCCACCTTGCGGACAGCGATCGGCTGGATAAGTCCGTGCTTTTCGATGGTTTCAGCAAGTTCGACAAGTTCATCGTCGTCGAAGAACTTACGCGGCTGGAACGGGTTCGGGTCGATCAAGTCGATGTTGATTTCGACAATTTTCTGATTGTCCGTCGCAGCATTTTCTGGAGCTGCGGAATTGTTGATAGCGTTATCGACAGAGTTGCCGAGAACATCGTGTGCCTTAAAAATTGCAGAGAGACCGCGACCAAGTGCTTGTTTACCCATTTTTTAGTTCCTAGTTATTAGTTACTAGTCAATAGTTAGTAGTCAATGGTTATTAGTTAAAAGTTTGAGGTAGTGAGGTATGGGCTCGGTCGCCTTAGGCTCCCTTTGAGGTATGGGGTTTAAGCAAAAGAAATTTTTTTGCCCATAGCCCAAAGCACCATAGGTGCGACCCCATTGCCCATAGCTATCACTTTTCCTTATTCAATATTTCCTCGGCGAGCTTCATGTACGACTGCGAACCTGTGCTCTGCACATCGTAAAGAATGACCGGCTTTCCGTGAGACGGAGCTTCGGAGAGTTTCACGTTGCGCGGAATCATCGTCTGGAAAACGGTGTCGCTCAAGTTTTCGCGAACTTCTTCAGCAACCTGCTTCGAAAGGCTCAGACGGGAATCGTACATCGTGAGGAGGGCGCCTTCGATTTTCAAGTTGGAGTTCAGATTCTTCTGGACTTCACGGATGGTCTTGAAAAGTTCGGTCATACCCTGCAATGCATAATATTCACACTGCACCGGAATGAGCACACTCGTTGCGGCCGTCAGTGTATTAATTGTGAGTAAGTTCAGGCTCGGAGGAGCGTCGATGATGATGAAATCGAACTCCTGCTTGAGAACGTTCATCACGCGTTCGAGTCTGCGTTCGCGGCTCATGGCGTTGACAAGTTCAATTTCCATGACAGCGAGGTCAGGTCCAGAAGTGATGACCTTGAGGTATTCAAGCGACGTGTCCAAGATGGCGGGCTTGATGTTTTCGAGCGTGAGATTGTCCGGATTACCAGCCATGTCCAGGATTTCGTGGATATCCATATCCTGGGATTCCATGAAACCGAGACCTTGAGAGGCATTACCCTGCGGGTCCATGTCTAAAAGAAGTGTCTTCTTTTCAAGGGCTGCAAAACTCGCGGCCAAGTTCACGGCCGTTGTAGTTTTACCGACGCCACCTTTTTGGTTGCATATGGCGATAATTTTACTCATTATTACCTCGGGTGACTAGAGCGTACACCTGTTCTTCTTCTGGAAGTTCATACTTCTGGATATGCACTTTCGGATCGTTTTCCAAATGGGCAATATTGTTGAAGCTCTTCAGCGTGACAAAAGTTCCGCCTTGCTTGAGACCTGCCTGGGCACGTTCCCAGTCGTTTTCGAAAGTCGAGAGGGCGCGGCAGCTGATAAAGTCAAGGTCAGTGAGACCGGAAGTTTCAAAGCGCTTGCCGACGACGGTCAAGTTGTCCAGGTGGAGTTTTTCCTTGACCATCTGCATAAAGTTCACGCGCATGTGGCGCGGTTCGACAGCATAGAACTGCACGTTCGGCATGGCAATCGCGAGCGGGAAAACCGGGCAACCAGCACCAGCACCCATATCGGCCCAACGAAGAGACTTCGGAGTTCGGAGTTCGGAATTAGGAATTGTGTCATCCTGAGCGGAGCCGTTAGGCGAAGTCGAAGGATCCAGTGACTTTCCCATAAACATAAATGGTACTAGAGAGTCAGCGATGTGCCTACTTAAAAACTTTTCAGAATCCTTTGCCGAAATCAAATTGCCATATTCCTTGGTGTCCACCACCAAGTCTGCAAACTGGTAAAGCTTGTCGAGAGTCTCTTCGGACAGCTGTACACCATGTTCCAAAAGGAACTGGTTCAAGAGATTTTGCTGCGCTTTGTTAGTTCTGTAACTCAAGTTTTCTCTTTTTTAGTATCGTCAATGTTTGGACACTGCGTGTCCTACATTCTCATGCTCGGTCATGCCGGTGTGCAAGCACCCCGTCGCGACACTCGCTATCGCATGTTTGCTCCTTCGGAGCCAACTTGCTGCACCTCGGAAATGTCGGTAAACAGGTTTCCCGCCGCTTCCTCGGTTTGCAATTGTTTCACGTGGAACAATTGTGATTATCAAGTTCCGAATTGAAATTTAGCATAACTTTTTTGGAAAACAAACAGTTGTCTCCCCTGCCCTATAAAATTCATAAAATATATGTTGATAACATTTTGATAAATGTTGAGAAAATGTTAAAGGGTTTTATTTTTGTTTTTGTCGCGAAAAGTTTTCTATGAAGAACGGAAGTGTAATCATTTTCAAGAACCATCCAATGTTGCGTTGCTTGTTGGTGATTTCGAAAGAAACACCTGCCGTTACCTGAGCTAAGAAAATCCCAAATTGTATTCCTACTTCTTCGACGAATCCGAACTCTTTAGCGGAATAATGATATTTGTTGTCTTTTCCTTCAGATCTAAGGAACCATTCTATGACATGACTTTCGGCCAGTGCAACTCCGGAAAGATTATTTCCATACAATATGTACTTTGTTGTTCCGGATGCAAACCACATTCCTCCAAGTGCTATTTTCCGTAAGGTACTTTCTTTTGGAGCTGCCATTCCGAGAAAACCAAATCCTATAAACGATACTGCACTTCCGATTGATAAGTCATCGATTTTCTTGTCACCTTCGGTCCTTTCTAGCCTGCGGTCAAATCTTAAAAATGTATAGTCAGCAAGTAGTCGGTCGATGCCGAAAAGTTTGCTTCCCATGTCTAGAGCGCTCATGCAAAATATATCCACTTCAAATCTTTTTGTAGATGTATATCCTATCCCCCCTAGGAATATTACCTGGAAAGGATTGTATTTGTTTTCATAGATGTTGCTTAGGTTTATAGAAAAAGTGGAATCCTGCACTGGATCTTCCAGTGCAGATATCTTTGCAGAGGCAAAAGATATGAAGATGAGGATTATGATAAGTACTTTGGAAGACATGATTTGAATATTTCAGTTTAAAAATGTTGAGACTATAACTTCGTTATAGTCTTACAGTCTCATGCTCGGTCATGCCGGTGTGCAAGCACCCCGTCGCGACTCCCGCTATCGACTGTTTCACGTGAAACAAAAATATTAGACTAGAATGACATCGGAATTGCTAATATTCTAATATACCACCCAAAATTTCGATTTTTCGTTGTTGCTTCAGCTTGCCATCCAGCAATGACAGATACAGGGAAGATGTTGGCTTTTATTCCAAATTCCATTGAATAGCCAATATCGTTGAGGTAAAAAAATTCTTCTTTTTCTTCCTTTTCATTTTTTTTGTTATCGTAATAGTGGTTTTCGATGAAGTACCATTTAAATGCATGACTTTCTGTGAGGGATATGCTTAGGAAAGGAGTTCCCAATAATATGAATTCAGTTCCACCTGCGTTTATCCACATGGCGTGGAGAAGAATATTTGTCAGTTTCTTATTGGATTGCGTAAAGATTATTGATGCCCCTAAAAAGAAATCCAGTATGGGGTTGATTATTGAAAGTCTACTGATTCTTTCTATATCGTTCTTGGAAACTTCTTTTACATCAAGCCTAATCATATATAAGTATGCGAGTAGTCTTTTTGAATCGAATATGCTTGTACCGGCTATGATGCCGTCTAAATCAGATATGCTGGAATCGAAATTGAATCCAACGCTCAATAAGTAGCATAAATGAAAAGAATCTGTTTTATTGTTTTGAGTGAGTTCTAATAAAACAGAAAACGAAAATGAGCAGATGTGTTTTCATACAGTAATCTCGATTCTGTTTCCTTCGGGGTCGAGGACTACACTTTCATAATACCCGTCACCGGTAGTTCTTGGTTGACCTACGACAGGAATCCCTTCGGAAGACATTTGCTGGGTCAGACGATCCACCTCTTCTTTTGAACCGACGGAAAAGGAAAGATGGGTAAAACCCAAATGTTGGGTGTCTGGCTTCGCTATCGTGTTTGCTCCTTCGGAGCCTACTTGCTGCACCTCGGAAATGTCGGTAAACGAGTTTCCCGCCGCTTCCTCGGTTTGCAATTGTTTCACGTGAAACACGGCCGAGGTCAGAAAGCGAAAAAATGCTCGCATTTTTTCATTTGCTGACCGATGGATGTCGGACTGTAACGAAGTTACAGTCCCAACATTTCGTTCAACATCTATATCAGGGCGATGCATGACTTCCAGGCGGGCACCATCGTCGAAGGTAATAAATCTGCTGGTGAACTGTTTTGCCGAGTTGTGGTAGATCGGGTGGACTACCCCACCGAAGTATTTTCGGTAAAACTTACACACCCTATCGATGTCTTTAACCCAAATAGCTATATGTTCAATCTTCATAAAACCTCTTGCATAATATATTTTATTGAGCGGAAGAAAAACGAGGTATTATGACTATAAAACTTGTTTTGTCCTTATTGTGAACTAAAACAAGGAAATAGTGTTATTTAATTCTTTAGCTAGATTGATTACTTGAACTAAAATTCTCAATATTTCAAGAATATTATCTCCTGTGAGTTTGAATACGTAAACTTTTTTCTGTTGTTTTTTATTTTTGTGTTTCTTTTTCATAGATTTAATTCCTGGTTGGATGTCGTTTTGATACGTTAAGCGAGGACGCCCGTCTGACTGCAGACAGTTGTTATTCCTTGTTTTGTTTGAGTTAACGCATCTCTACGATGTACCCCCAGGTGCCTATAAACCGGGAATGCTTTATACACGGTTGTTTGCGTTATGCGATGTGTTGATGCTATATTATATAGTGAGTATTTTGGAGATTTTTATGATCGATATTGAAATTATCCAGGGTGATATTACCAAGCTTAAAGTCGATGCCATCGTCAATGCGGCAAACTGTTCATTGCTGGGTGGCGGCGGTGTCGATGGGGCGATTCATCGTGCGGCAGGTCCGGAACTTTTGCAGGCGTGTATTCCCCTGAACGGCTGTGAGACGGGCAAGGCTAAAATCACTCCCGGGTTCAGGCTCCCGGCGAAGTTCGTAATCCATACCCCGGGTCCGATTTATCGCGACGGCCAGCATGGCGAACCCAAACTTTTGGAATCGTGCTATAAAAACTGCCTCGCTCTTGCCGAAGAAAACGGCTGCGAAACAGTCGCCTTCCCCGCTATCTCTACCGGCGTTTATGGCTATCCCTGGAAAGAGGCGACCGAAATTGCCGTGAAAACGGTTCGCGACTATACCGCACGGAATGTCAAGAAGGTCATCTTCTGCTGCTTCAGCGCAGAGATGGAAAAAATCTACAAGCTTGAGGTGACGAAAGTACGGTAAAAAGGACGCTTCATCGGCAAATTCAATTATTCTCACTTTAATACCCTATTCTTTTTATATATTAATCAGTGTAATTTCATTAAGGAGTATATAATGGAAGAAGTCAAAAACTTTATCAAGGAATGCGGCGCCTATTTCCTCGCAACGGTTGATGGCGACGAACCGAAAGTACGCCCCTTCGGGACAATCGAAATTTTCGAAGGCAAGCTCTACATCCAGACCGGCAAGACCAAGAATGTCTCGAAGCAGATCCAGAAAAATGGCAAGGTCCAGCTTTGTGCCATGAACAAGGCCGGCAATAAGTGGCTCCGTTTGAGCGGAACGCTCGTCCGCGATGACCGCCGTGAACCCAAGGTCCATATGCTTGAAGCCTACCCCGAACTCAAGCGCATGTATTCCCCGGATGACGAAAACACCGAAGTCCTCTACTTCAAGGATGCAACCGCCACGTTCTGCAGTTTCACTGAACCTCCGCGCACCGTGACGTTCTAAACGGTTCTTTGGGTTGCCCATCTTTGGGCGTTTCCTTTTTTCCGCTGAGTTCCCCGCGAACTCGGCATTTTTTTGTCGTAAAATTCGAAAAAAAGGTTTCACCTGGACATGCGTTGTGGCTCTAAATTTTAAAACAACATATATTATATAGTTGATAAAATGAGCTTGATTTATCAACTTCAAAAATTAAATTCAAAAAATAATCCAATAAATCATTTTTAATGTTTATAGTTAATGAACAAGTTTTATCACATTTGTAGTGTTTCACGTGAAACATTACTGATTTTTGTGGATAATATGTAAAATTTGGAATTAAAATATTGATAGAATGATTTATTTAATAACTTTGTATCAACAACGTTTTTTGTGGAAAGGTGCCAATTTTTTTCTATAAGAACCATTTGCTCGATGTACAAATATTATATTTCACTGTGGAGGTTCTATGCAGGATAATACAAAACGTGGTGAAAGAACACTTTTTTGGTTGAAGGTCCTTTTTGTACTTTTCATTGTTTTGTTTTTTGCGAATAACGCATTTGGGGAATCCATGAAAAGTATGCGGCAAGAATCGGTCGGTCTAGCTGTTGCCTATATCGTTTATGATTTTGTTTGCGGGTTTGGCTTTTTGATTTCTTCGGTGATGTTTCTGGTTTATTATTTCTCGTGGCTTCACCGCGCGATTGCGAACTTGCGTATTTTGACGAAACCCGATTTTTCACCTATCGGTGCCATCGTACTCACCTTGATTCCGATTATTGGATTTGTTCTGCACTTTTGGATTTTCAACGACATGGTCGGGTGCCAGGAAAAATGCATGGAAGAACGCGGCATCCTGAAAGGTCGTTTTCCGAAGAAGCTGCTGGTGGCGTGGTTTTTCACGACGCTTGCAGTCGTGGTGCTTATGTTCAAGCATTCCGATATGACAGCTTTGAATGTCATTCAGAATTTGTTCTTTGTGACAAGCATCGGTCTGTACATCAAATTCCTCACGTTCTACATTGCTCAAGAACGCGAACTTTTCCAGTACCACACCGAGACGCTATTCCGCAAGCGTGTCGATGAAGCAATCCGTGAACGCGATATTCAACGCGCCGCCGACATGCTTCGCGACAAACAGTAATGTTTTGAGGGAATGGTCGCAGAATGTAGAATGGACTGCTCGCGGGATGTTAATCGAAAGAGCGCTTAAAGTCAATTGGAAATTGCGTCGAGAGTCGCGGCCATATTTATATGGACATGACCGAACCTAAAGGGTGGGGCATAGCCCCATCCATACAATTTCGAATGCGTTTGTATATTCTTTGAACCGAGCCGAGGGTTAGGGGCTTTAGCCCCATCCTGTGAAATTCATTTTTGCATTGTCATCCTGAGCGAAGTCGAAGGATCCAGTGAAGGTTCAGATAAAAAAATGCGTCACGACTCAATTGAAAATGCGCGTAGTATTTCCTTCATTAACAAGCAAAATTTTTGAAACTTTATAAAAAACTTACTTCAATATCGTTTGTTGACAAGGTATTGATGTTAGTATAAATTGTGCAAAAAAGATTATTATAAGGGATTGTTATGCTCGTAGCAGAAAATTACACGTTTAAGTTCTATCACAATGCTGAAACTCGGTTGTACGTAGAGGGTGCAAACGAAAAAGCCGATTCTATTTTCAGGAATGTATATGGGTCTTTTTTTAAAGAACTCGAAAGCCAATTGTTGGATAGAAAAAAGGATGGTTCTAATAAGCGTGTTGGTGAGCTTCAGGATAATCTCAACAATATTTTTGCGTTTATTGGAGAAAGAGGAACTGGAAAAACTTCGTGCATGCTTTCTGTTGCAAAGATGCTAGAAGAAAACACTGAAACTCCTGTTGTTGATAGAGGGCGAACATCATTCAAAGTTCTGGATTCTACGGATCCCTCTTTTTTTGATGAAACGACTAATATCTTGGACATTTTTTTAGGTCATCTATTCAATGACTTTAAAGAAAAGTGGGAAAAGAGTAACCAGGATAATATCAACGAAAAAAATGACTTATTGGAATCGTTTGAAAAGGTAAAACAGACCATTTCGTGCATGGATTTCAAAAAGAGATCGAAATCCAATTGCATATCTTCAGAAGACAATGTCGATAGACTTTTGGATTTAGGCGCTTCTGTAAATCTTGCAAAAGATATTCAAAATTTGATTCAGCAGTATTTAAAGTTCTTTGACAGAGATGTTCTTGTCATTCCTGTTGACGATATCGATTTACATTCAAGCTGTGCCTATGAAATGGTGGAGCAGATTCGTAAATATCTTACTCAGAAAAATGTAATCGTTTTAATGGCATTGAAAATGGAACAATTGCAAAAAGTAGTTGAAAGAAGCTTTTTGCATGAATTCCATGATTTAATTAATCAGAAGCTTTTGTCTTGTGAACAAATTTCTGAAATGGCGAATAAGTATCTTATTAAGCTTATTCCTGAAAATCATCGTTTTAATTTGCCGACCATTGATTTGATGTATAACCGGCTTGCCTTGATATATGACAAGTGTAGAGAAAATGCAAGCCAAAAAAAATCAGATGATTTTTTGAACCAGAAGTGGCTAATAAATGAAAGTCTTTCTGGCTATCCTGTAAGATATATTATTGTCAAATTGATTTTTTCAAAGACAAGATACCTTTTTTATCATATGCAGGGAGCCACAAGCTTTATTATTCCCCATACACTTCGTGAATATAATCAGTTGCTGGAATTACTACTTGAAATGCCAGATTACGAAAAAGGTGTATTGACGGAACAAAACCAGCATAACAAGGATGTGTTTAGACAGTATTTCATTCAGTCGTGGTGTAAAAGTAATTTAAACGAAAACGATGGATTGTTTATCAAGTACTTGTTTTCTATAGAAGATCCTTCAATTGTTAATAAAATTGTTGTTCAAAAATTGCATAGCCGTTTTCCGAATGAGTTGAATGAAAAATCGGAAGAAGTAAAAAAGATTCTTGACGAAAAAAATAGATCTTACAATATCTCCGTTGGAGATGTGAATTTGCTTTTGCGACAGATTAAAGGAGCGCTGGTTCAATTTTCTAACAAGGCATTAATTTTTGCAATAGAAACATTTTATTCAATGCGGTTGTATGAGTATTATGATTATAGAACCGAATTGGCAAGAGAAATAGGGGATGATGAAGATCAGAAACGTACAAAAAAATCTATTGAGAAAATTGTACGCGTAAAGAATGAAATTGATGAATATTCCACGTATGAAATTTTAGCGGGTGGCTCTTTCTTTAATTTGAATGGCGAAAATGGTGTTTTTATTCCTGTAAATAAAGAAGAGAGAAGAAGAGATCATAGAATTTATTCGTTAAAGGTTATGAAAGAAATCCTGGATCCACTTCTGTCAAAAAATGAATTAAGCGAAGAAGAAATAAAGATTTTTAGATTGTGTGAATTATTTGCATTACTAACTTTAAGACGACGATATAAACGTGATAGGCGTGATGAAAAAAATAAAATTAATTCAAGCGATTATCGTGCAAATATAGATATTGTATATGCATCGAAATTTAATACAGATCAGGATTTTGTTTGGTTTGATGTCATGGCTTTTTTCTCCAATTTGCCTAATGTAAAAAGATGCTATAATCGTATTGATGAACGATTGTTTGCAAAGGCAGAAGAAAATAAAAATTCGCTGTATAATCGTCTGTTGGCATATTGTAAAAGTAATCGAGGTCATGCACAAAATTATGAGGTGCATCCCTTGTTGTCGTATAGCTCTATCCGGAATATAGAGATATTAAATGACTTATATAACTATATAAGCGAGAGTTACAGTATAAATGGAAATCTTCAAGGCGATCGTGAAAGCTTGATTGATTTCTTCAAGATGATTAATGAATATTGCATTAAATCATATGATGAAAAATCTCAGAAGGAAACAGGTAAAAAAGAATGGTATGATATAGATTATCGTTTTGTAACAGTATTTATTAACGTTCTAGAAGATGATGATACTAAAGGTTTATTTGACACAATCTTTGGTAGTGGAATTGATTTGGAAAAACAAAAGGTAATTGATTCGGTTCGTGATAGTCTAGAAAACGGTTCTGAAAACGAAGTGAATATATGGAATATTATAGTTAATGGTTTGGATAAAATAAAAAGTGGAAAGTTAAATAGCGAAGAGATTGTTAAAATTGTGTTTGATGTATTTTCATTGATTGCAAAAAATGAAAATAATAAGAGGAAAAAAATTACAGCGAATGATGCGAAATCAGAAAAAAAGACTGAACAAGATATTGATTTGTCGAAATTGAGTAATGAACTTCGCGGGTTATTCAATGAAGATGAAAAATTTTACGATTCTGATTATGTTAAATCAGAAATTAGAGTTCTGCTTCGAAAAAAAGGAATTCTAGACGATAACGTCACTAGTTGGATTTCTAAAAAGTTTATTGGTCCATTTAGTAAAGTGACTTATAATGATATTTCTAGATATATCGGAGAATTTATAACCTACATGCGAAACCGTAAAGTACGTACATGACGAATTTAAACGCGGTTCTTCAAGTCTATTTTGTCGATGCAGATATTGATGAAGTGATTGATATTAGTATTGGGAGAACGTCTAACAATACTTCTAAATCATTTGTTGATAAAGGAATGGATAAGGTTGCATTCCGTGATTTGTTCATTTCCCACAACTCTATGTATGGAACGGACGTTGTCAACAGTATTCATCAATTAGCTAACGGACAATGGTTATTTTCTCTAAAAGATGTCAAGAAACCGAGCATCTTTAATATTCTTGGTTTTGCCGTAGAGAAAAAGCTACAGTGGGTGAATGACGAGCCTGTATGCGAATATAACGATTACCTTCTCTGGAATGACATATCTAAAATTATTGGCGAAGATCTTTTAACGGTTTCGTATTTGGCTTTGCGTTATGTCCGCGAAAGGTTTGAAATAAAGTCTTTCGCTTGGAAACCCAATATTACAGCCAATAATCCTGAATTGATGCATGTATTGAATAAGGGTTTGGGCGAGTTGCATTACCATATGCGCGGTTCATCGCTTATTTTCGATGTAACATGGCTGTATTTGATGAATGCAGAAAAAATCGATGGAAAAATAAAAGAGAAATTAGATGAGTTAAATAAGGATTTGTACACATGGATTGAAAAAGCTAGGGCTTCGAGAATTTTCTTATTCAAGAGTGAAAAGTATAAGGGAGGTAATGTAAGGCTACTCCCCATAAATAATATACTTAAATGTAATTCAAATTTTATTAAGATGTATGCGAATGCCATAGGTCGTGAAATTGTCCATGAAAAAATAAATGCATACCGTTTTGGCGCCCATTGTATTGATTATGCCTTAGATGAAGAACCGACGGAGCTTGACAAAAAAAGGTATTACAATGTTCCTTTGGTTGGCGAACGAAAGCTGATTTATAAATACCTTAAAAAAGTATATAGCGAAGGAAAAGTACATGGCGAAGAAAGTGCGAAATGTGCAAATTATGAATTGCCATTATATGTTTATTTGCTTGCGAAAAATAAACTCCGTAAATACCTTATACAGAATGACCATGTAAAGGGCTTTTCGCATTTTCAGGAAATCCAGGACCGAAAAGACAATTTTTTTGAAGGCAGTATTTATGAAAAGCTATTTGTATTTATGTCGATGCAAACAACCATTTGCAACCAGCCGATACAAAAGCTTGAGATGCGAATTGCTCCTAAAAATACATCGTTGGAAATGAAAAATTTGTTGAGATGTGGTAATGCGTATGTCAACGATTATTCTTTAAGGTTAAACCAGCCTAACAAGCTTCAGGAGCGTAATGCTAAAGCGGGTTTTATCCTTCATTTTATAAAAAGGCCAGATGAAGATAATAGCTCCCAAAAGGGTGAATTTATTTCTTGCCGAAACTACAAGTTGCGTGAGAAATTAGAAGAACAGGCCAATGCGATAGCGCAACTTATCCATGATAATTGCATGTACGTGAAAGGAGGAATCCGCCCCTACTTTTATAATAAGGAAAAGTTCGCCATACTAGGAAAGGTAAGGGATGGCATATATCCGATTGTTGGAATTGATGCCGCCAGTTCGGAATTTGGATGTCGCCCTGAAGTTTTCGCACCAACATTTAGGTGTTTGAAATATGTTCCTCGAAGCAATGAGCTTGATTTGCTATATGAAAAACGTGATTTGCAATTGGGAAGGACTTTCCATGTCGGCGAAGACTATTACGATGTCGTCGATGGTTTACGCGCAATTGATGAATGTATATCATTTTTGAATTTTGGATGCGGAGATCGCATAGGGCATGCCGTTGCTCTTGGTATAGATGTATATGACTACTATAAAACTCGCAATTTTAAAGTTGTTATGCCGAGGCAAATTCTTCTCGACAATGCTGTGTGGCTGTTCAAAAAAATGGAAGAATATGCTATAGATGATTGTTGTGGCATTAAGTTTAAGTTGAAGGAAATTTTCGAAACGTATTTCAGCATGATTTATGGTTCAGTTCAAGCGTCCATAGATGAATATTATGAATCATGGATGTTGCGTGGCGATGAACCTTCAAGAGCGAGCGACAGTAAGTTGCATATTTGGAAGGCTTATTCTCAAAATGAAGTGAATCCTGTTTTGAATCATATTCGAAAAAATCCGAGAGTAATGCAGCTTTATAAAATTTACCACTATTCGGCAGATGCAAGAAAAGCGGGTGATATAGTCATAGAATTTCAATTTGACGATGGTGATGCTCGCATTGTAAGTGAAGTTCAGAAGAAAATGCGGCAGAAAATTGCGCGTGAAAAAATTGCCATTGAAACGAATCCGACTTCGAATTTGAAAATTACTGATATTGACCGTTATTCAAAGCATCCGATAACAGCATTTTATAATAGAGGGTTGAAGCCGAATTACGATCCTGATCAAATAACGGTTTCCATTAACACTGATGACCAAGGTGTTTTTGCAACATCGCTAGAAAAGGAATATGCTTTAATTGCTTGCGCCCTTGAGAAGAAATGTAATGACAATGGTTCTCCGACGTATTCGCCCAAGGATATATATAAATGGTTAGATGACGTTCGAGAATCTAGTCTTGTAAGTAGTTTCTTGGATGATGAAATGAGGTAAAAAAGGTGTAATAATCATTTTTGACAATTTGTGTCAAAAATAATCGTTATATTTATTATGTAAATTGTAAGAGAACTGACTGTATAGGGGTGTTTTAGGGGAATGCGCAAATGGCGATAGCGTACTATTGTTGTGTTTTTTATATATTATAGAGTATCTATAGTAGAGAGATAAAATGAAATTTAAATGCGAAAATATCGGAATGATATCCTCTGCAGATGTAGAGATAAATAAAATCTCTGTTATTGCAGGACTCAATAGTACGGGCAAGAGTACTATAGGAAAAGCGTTTTATTGCTTGTTTAATGGCTTTTCGGATATTGAAAAATCAATTGAAAGAAGTTTAAAGGATTCCTTGTATCAACAAGTTTCGGCAATTTGGAATCTTGGCTGGGATCTTAGTGAATCATCTGCTTATACTAGGAATCAGATAAGGAAGTGCGTGGAAGAATTATGTGCAAATAAGAAAAACGTTTCTTTAGAATTGGTAAAGCAGATATTTTCACAAAACTTCCCTTTAGAGCTTTTAAAAAACATTTCGGATGAATCTTATCGTAAAGTTTATGATGTGATAAAAATTCCCGATGATGCTTTAAAAATGATGATTATACAAAGGATGTATAATATTGAGTTTCAAGATCAGTTGCAAAATGCTTTTTTTCCGGATAAAGAAAGTTTTATATCTCTAATAATTAAAAATGTTGATACAAGAGTTAATATTCGCCAAAATAAGATATTGGAAATAAAAAATCTAATCAATATCAAGATGAAGGCTTTTTATATTGATAATCCATTTATTATAGATTCAATTTCGCCATTTCTTTTACCACCTTTTTTTGAAGAGAAAAACTATCGTCAAGTTCTATTGGATGCGATTAAACCAAGACCAAATCGACGAGAACTACAAAGCATTGTAGATGAATATCTTACTAATGAAAAAATAAAAAATATTGAAAGCAAATTATCGTCTGTAAGTAATGGAAACCTTGTCTTAAATGATAAGAAGAGTGTTGTTTATCACCTAAATGATAAAAATGTTGATTTGAGTCTTTCGAATGTGTCTGCAGGTTTAAAGGCTTTTGTTATTATTAAAGCTTTGTTAAAGAATGGCGCATTAAAAGAGAATGGTGTTCTGATTTTAGATGAACCGGAAATTCATTTACACCCGGAATGGCAAAAGAAGTTTGCTGAAATTATTGTCATGATTCAGAAAACTTTTAACATGCATATATTGATTAGCTCTCATAGCCCATATTTTATAAATGCCCTTGATGTTTATGAGCAAAAATATGGCATAAGGAATGATTGCAGATTTTATTTGACTGTTCCAGATGGTGAGTCTGCTAAAGTTAATGATGTTTCCGAAAATCTTGAGCCGATTTATAAGTTGCTTTTTGAACCTATGCAAGCGCTTGAAAATGAACGTGCCTCTTTGTAGTGAGGAAAAAGTTTTGATGCGAGTTCCAGAGTTGTTCGAGAAACATCATTCCACATTAAAGAAAACATCTTTAGATGATTCAACGACAGAAAAGATTTATATGTCGGAATCAGAGCAAGAAGTAATTGATTTTGATGCTGTGAAAGATGAATATAAAAAGAAATATTGTTGTAATACTGGCGATGCAAGATCTTGTGATGCTCTTTTAATAGATAACGAAAATATTGCGTTGATAGAATTTAAGAATGGGAAAATCACGGACAGTAAGGAAAAGGAAAAAATTCGATCAAAGATTGGAGAAAGCCTTTTGATTTTCAACGATTTGACGAATAAAAATCTTTCATTTGATCGTGGTTATGTTCATTTTGTTCTTGTTTATAATAAGCAAAAGAATGAAAGATTTGAAAATGAACGCCATAGTTCGTTAAGTAAATTAGTTGATGTATTAGCTAAAAAGGCTGATGATTCGTATCTTCTTGAAGGTTTTAAGCATTATCAGTTCATGTTCAAAACTGTGAAGACTGTTAATGAGGAAGAATTCAAAGATCTGGTAGATAATGGTCGGATATTTTGTTAAATGAAAATAGGCCATCGTTCTTCACGATGACCGTTTTAAATGCTTTTAGCAGGTTTAGATTTTACTGCATGGGGCTTAAAGCCCCTCCACTTTTGGCTCGGTCATATTCACACACAAGTGTGTCTGCGACTCTCGCCATGCGTGGATTCTTCGCTATGCTCAGAATGACGGTTTTTGCTCTAGATCCTTCGCTCAGGATGACACATTCTCATATCTCAAAGCGAGCTTGCGAGCGACCTCATCGCTCACACCTCACTTCCCTATCCCCTACTTTATATCAAACTGCACTTTCGGGGCTACGCTTGCGCCGGCGTCAGCGGAGAAGAGGGCTTTCGGGGAGGCACCTGCGAATCCGGCGACGATGTTTGTCGGGAACTGGCGAATGGTTGTGTTGAATGCCTGTACGGTTTCGTTGTAGCGCTTGCGTTCGACGGCGATGCGGTTTTCGGCGCCTTCGAGTTGTACGCGGAGTTCCTGGAAGCTCTTGTTGCTCTTGAGATCCGGATAGTTTTCGGAGACGGCCATGAGGCGCTGGAGGGCGCCACCGAGGGAGCCTTGCATTTCCTGGAAGCGCTTGAGTGCGGCTTCGTCGTTCATGAGGCTTTCGTCGAGCTTGACGGTTCCGCCCATGCGGCTGCGCATTTCCATGACTTCGGTAAGGGTACTCTTTTCGAAGTTGGCTTCGCCTTGCACGGTGCTGACGAGATTCGGGATGAGGTCAAAGCGGCGCTGGTAGGTGTTTTCGACTTGTGCCCACTGAGCCTTCACACCTTCTTCGAGGGCGATGATGTTATTGTAGGTGCCGATGCCCTTCCCTACGATGATGAGCAGGATGACGACGACAACGATGATGGCGATTAAAGCTTTTTTCATTGTGACTCCGTTTTTTTTGGATTTACGACAATCAATATACAAATCTTATTCCACCACTAGCGATTTATCGTAGATGTACTCGACTTCTTCGGGGGTGATGCCGCCAGGGACGAGGTCGAGCTTGGAGCGGTTCACTTTCATGGCGGCGGCGAATTTGTCGCGCAATTCGCGGGTGACGGTGCATGTGCCGATGAGCTTGCGGAGCATTTCTGCAAATTCCTCGACGTTTTTGAGTCCCAACAGCGAGAGGACTTTTTCGACATCGTTTGGAACTTTTTTTTGACAGATTTCGACATAAGCGGCGAGGAAGTATCCAACGGCGGGGCCGTGCGGAGTGCCTTTGCTGAGCGTGAGGTCGTAGCTCATGCCGTGTGGTACGGCGGTGCTTGTCATGGCGATGGACATGCCTGCGATTGTCGAGGTGTACATCAGTTTTTCGTACAAACTTGCATCAAGCGGCGCGGCATTTTGTGCTGCATTTCGTGCGGCATCTAGTGAGTCAATGGGTGTGGCATTTTCTGAGGCATTGTTTGCGGCGACCGAGGCAATAAGCGCTTCTTTGCACTCACCCCAGAGCTTGAGGCCGTATTCGGGGCACATGCGGTTGAGCATGTTCGAGTGAATGTTCAAGATGCTTTCGACCATGTGTGCAAGCGCATCGACGGCGGTATTCACGATCAGCTGCTTTTTGGCAGAAGCGAGATACTTTCCGTCAACGAGGGCAAGCACTGGGAAAATCCGGTGCGGGATGCTCTTCTTGAGATTGATTTTGTGGTTCGTGATGATGGCAACCGGTGTTGCTTCGGAGCCTGTTCCGCAAGTGGTCGGGACGGCAACAACGGGCGCGTGGTTCAGCGGATGGCTCGGCGCTTTGTGCAGTTCATCGGCGTTCACGCTTGGATTCACGAGGAGGATTGCCATGGCTTTTGCGGCATCGATAGCGGAACCTCCCCCAATGCCGATGATGAATTCGGCGCCGAATTCTCGTGCGATTTGTGCGCCCTTCCCCACGGTATCGGTGGACGGGTTTTCTTCGACTTCATCAAAAATCTTGTAGGCGACTCCCCCAGCGTTCAGGACTTCGGTCACGTCGTTCAGGGAACCGTTCACTTTGGCGGAGCTGTGCCCGGTGACGACGAGTGCGCGCTTTCCGACGGCGAGCAGTTCTTTCGCGTGATTTTTCACGCATTCCTTTTCAACGTAAATGTCCGTAGGTACGTAAAATCGCATGATGTCTCCTTACAGCATCAGCCATTCTTTGTTGAACCAGTGGTAAAGTCGCCCTTGTTCATTGCGGTTCTTGATGAGCCACTGCGCAAATGTCGGGCGGTCAATGGGTTCACAGATGGTATAGATAAATGCTTCCACGAGACTTTCGCGGATAAGCCCCTGATAAAATCTCTGGATCGGGTCTTCGATTTCGTCGGTGAAGGCGACAAGCTTGATTGTTTTTTCAAGGACGTGGACTAAAAATTCCATTTGCTGTGTCGAGTTTGAATCCGGGTCGTAGAGCTTGCGCTTGCCGAGAGAATCTGAAAGAAGCATCGTTTGGATAGCGAGCAAAAATTCGTTGTTGACGGTTGAGTCGCTTCCATTTTGTTTGATGTTCGGCGTGTTCATTTCGACCTTGTTGTCTTTCGTTAGAACAAAGGATTTTGTCCGGCCGTAAAGTCTCGAAAGGTTGTCGCGGATGATTTCGGCTTTCTTGCTGATGAACGTGGAGTACATGGTGTACGCGTAGAATTGCGGCCACTTGCCGAGCTGGCTTGCCAGGAATCCCATGTAATAGTGGCTACCTTCATGGACGCGCGAGTTGTTGATGCTTCGCTTGATCCAAGCGTAGGCGCTGTCTGCGTTGTTCATGCGCATGTATGTGATGCTTGCGTTGTACGGGATGTTGAACGAGTTTGGCTGTTTGATAAAACCTTCACGATAGACGGCAAGCGCGGAGTCTGGCATTCCCTTCTCGTCGTAGATCGTCCCAAGCAGGCTGTAGAGATTTTCGTCGATGCCTTCGGATTTCAGCTTTGTGGCGGCCTTGGCGTAAGTGAGCGATTTGTCCAGATCGCGCTTAGCATGGTAAGTAAATGCCATCTCGTATTTGACGAGGGCGTTTTTCGGGTCCTTCTTCTCGGCTTCCTTGTACTTTGCGATGGCTTCGTCGTATTGGCCTTGTTCATGGAACTGTACGCCTTGATCGACAAGGTTTTTCACGGCCTCGGCTTTGGAGACTTTGGTTGCTGCATTTGACGCCGCTTTAGGCGCTGCGAAAAGCGATGTTGCGGCAAGAGCGAAAATGAGTGCAATGGATTTTTTCATGATAATTTAATTCTTGAGGAGGGCGCTATAGAAATTACGGATATCATCCCAGCGGTAGTACGGGGCGGCGGGGCAATTTTGTGAGACTTTTAGATTAGTTCTTTCGTCTCTCGTCTCTCGTCTCTCGTCTGTTATGCCGCATGGCACGGGCAATGTCTGTTCGATTTCGTTGTACAGGATTTTCACGAGGACGGGTTTATTTTTTGCCTTGTAGAATACCATCTGGAGGTTTGCTGCCATCGGGATGATTTTAAAGTCGTTCCACTGTTCGTGCAGTTTGGAGAGGTCCGAGACTTTTGCATTTGCGATGGGCAACTGCATGAGGGCTGCAAGCGGGAGGAGCGTTGCGTCGTGGCCAAAGCGGAGCGTGGCGGCAATCGGCGCTGTCGAACCTGAACCTGCTGGACTGCGCGCAGTATCAACGGCAATTGCTTCGTCGGCTTCTTCCAAGATGTTCTGCAATGTGGGCTTGGCGAAGTTCAGGCCATCGGGGCGGTTGATGAGTGGGCTTGTACCTTCGAGGCTGTACCACCAGGCGTTTTGCGCTTTCCAGCGGATAATCTTTTCTTCGGTTGTGAACAAGTTTACGAAACTGTCGGCGGGCACTTGGGCGGCCTGGGCGATTTTGTCGAGTAGCGGCTTGTCCATGCCCTGAAGCGATGTCGCGATTTCGAAGAAGCGGTTGTAGAATTTGTCTGCTTCGATATTCTTTGCAACGTAACTACTGTCGGCGAAGATTTTTTTCAGGAATGGTTGCGGGTTCACTTGTTGCCAGAGCTTGTCGCTTTCGTCCGTGTACGTCTTGACTTTAGAATAGTCGAGCTTGCCCCAGTCAAAGGCGCTGATGAACTTCATGTAGCTCTTGCCAGAAATAAGTTCCGGCTTGATTTTCGGATTGAGCGAACGGAGTTCCCCGATAAAGGCGGCCATGCTCACGATGCAGCGTCCGCTGGTACTTGCGTAAGCCTTGACGTGCGGCGTGACTTTTTTCCCGCCGACATTCCAGTCCTTGAAAATTTCTCCGAAATTCTTGTGCATGCGGTTGGCGATGCCTTCGTGCTGCTTGACGCCCACTTGTGTAAGGTCTCCCTTGCGCGGGGCGGCTTCGGTGGCGAGGACTTTTGCATACGCCAGCGCTTGCTTACCGATTTCGGTAAGTTTGCCTGCGGAATCGGCCTTGGAAAGGGTTTTGTAGAGATACTTATATTCGTCGGAGTCGTGGTGGTAACGGCTGCCGTGGCGTCCGTAGTGGCTGATATAGAACGGCTTGTATCCGGCAGGTGCCTTGGTATATCTAATATTTGCAGGTTCCGGGTACGCCAAATAATTGCTGGAGGTAAATTCCGGATGCTTTGCCAACTCGGCATCGCTAACTTGCGCGTTCACGGGTGCAGCAAGGAAAAATCCTGCGGCGAGAACAAAAATCCCTTTTGCAAAATCCAGTTTTTTCATATTGCTAATATAATATTATTGATGTTTTGGTTTATTCATGTAATAATAAAAATGAGTATCAAGACTATAATTATTTAGTATTAAGTGGGATGTTAGGTTGTTATAAAGAAATGAAAGGTTGACGTTGTGAGAATGGAAGCGTCGGCCAAGGATGGGGAGGGTGCAGGGAGGGGCCCGTGCGGCCTTCGCAACTCCGAGCTGGGGCCCCGCCCGTATGACGTACTTTATTGAATAAAGCCTAAATTTTAGGCGATTAGCCCATATTTCAACTTGAAACAAAAATATGTTTGGCACATCTTTTGCTAACTTTTACCACGTTTAATTTTTAATCAAGGACAACCATGAGCATTGTAGATACAGTACTCCATAAGATTTTTGGTACACCTCATGAACGTAAGGTGAAGCAACTCCGCCCGGTGATTGCAAAGATTCACGAAGCCTGCAAGGCTCTCGCATCGCTTGATGACGCAGAACTTGCTGCAAAAAGCGCTGAATTCCGTGAAAAACTGAATAATGGAGCTACCCTCGACGATATCAAGGTTGACGCCTTTGCCGTTTGCCGTGAAGCTTGCGACCGTCGTCTCGGTATCTTCAACATTTTCAAGCCGGAATTTGGCTTTGACTTTAGCCGTCTCGGCCCGGAACTCCAGGAAGCTGTGAACAAGGCGAAGGCTGAACTCGAAAGCGGAAAGAATGAATGGGAAGTCTACCTCCCGGCTGCTCTCTACGCAAAGGTTCGTGAACTCTATCCGGATTCCGTGAAGCCGTTCCGCATGTTGCCTTTCGACGTGCAGATGATCGGTGGCCTCGTGCTCCACGAAGGTGCCATCGCCGAAATGGCTACCGGTGAAGGTAAGACGCTTGCAGCCGCCCTCCCGGTTTACTTGAACGGTCTTTCTGGCCACGGTGTGCATGTGGTGACGGTGAACGATTACCTCGCTGGCCGTGACGCCAAGCAGATGGGCATGGTCTATAAGTTCCTCGGACTCACGGTCGGTCTCATTGTGGCTGGCCTCAATCCGGAACAGCGCCGTGAAAGCTACAACTCCGACGTGACTTACGGCACGAACAACGAATTCGGTTTCGACTACCTCCGCGACAACATGGCCGTGGAACCGAACCAGCTCGTGCAGCGCGAACTCAACTTCTGTATCGTTGACGAAGTGGACTCCATCTTGATTGACGAAGCCCGTACGCCGCTCATCATCAGTGGTCCGGCCGAAGACGCTACCGAAAAGTACGCCAAGGCAAACGAAATTGCAAAGCAGCTCGTCCGTAACAAGGACTTCTCTGTCGATGAAAAGGACAAGAACATCCAGTTTACGGAAAAGGGTGTGCTCCACATCCAGGACTTGATGCACATTACGAACCTCTATGGCGAACATGCCGACTGGGTTCACTTCCTCGATAACGCTCTCCGCGCCTGGTACCTCTTCGAAAAGGATGTCGATTACATCGTCCGTGACGGTGAAATCATCATCGTTGACGAAAATACGGGCCGTTTGATGGAAGGCCGCCGCTATTCTAACGGTATCCACCAGGCCATCGAAGCCAAGGAAAATGTGCAGATCCGTCGCGAAAACCAGACGCTTGCGACGATCACGTTCCAGAACTACTTCCGCATGTACAAGAAGCTCTCCGGTATGACCGGTACGGCTGAAACCGAAGCGACGGAATTCATCAAGATTTACAACATGAACACGTGGGTCATTCCGACGAACAAGCCGTGCATCCGTAAGGACTTGCAGGACCTCGTTTATAAGTCCGAAGATGCCAAGTGGCGCGCCATTGTTGCAGAAATCAAGGAACGCCATGCGAAGGGCCAGCCGCTCCTCGTGGGTACGGCTTCCATCGAAAAGTCCGAAATCCTCCACGGCATGCTCGAAAAGGAAGGCATCCCGCACGAAGTTTTGAACGCCAAGAACCATGGCCGCGAAGCTGAAATCATCCAGTACGCTGGTCACAAGGACAAGGTGACGATTGCAACGAACATGGCTGGTCGTGGTACTGACATTGCTCTTGGACCGGGAGTGACTGAACTCGGCGGTTTGCATGTGCTCGGTACGGAACGCCATGAATCTCGCCGTATCGACAACCAGTTGCGCGGTCGTTCCGGTCGTCAGGGTGACCCGGGTTCTAGCCAGTACTTCCTCTCCCTCGACGATAACCTGATGCGTATCTTCGGTGGCGACAACGTCAAGAACCTCATGAACCGTTTTGGCGTGGGCGAAGACGAAGTGATTACACACCCGATCGTATCCCGCTCCATCCGTGGTGCACAGCGCCGCGTCGAAAGCCAGAGCTTCGATATCCGTAAGCACTTGCTCGACTACGATAACGTGATGAACGAACAGCGCAAGGTGATTTATGGGCTTCGCCGCCGCATCTTGAACGGTGAAGATATCCGTGACGAAATCATGAACCGCATCGAAGACGCTTGCGATATCAAGGTTTCCAACTACATCCCGGCAAAGAGCTATGCGGAACAGTGGAACCTCGAAGGCTTGCACGAAGACTTGCAGCGCACACTCGGCATGGAATACAGCCTCACGCTTGAAGATGCTGTTTCGAAGACGCCGGAACAGGTGCTCGATGAAATCATCGACCTTTGCAAGGTGCGTTACGACAAGCTCACGAAGATTATTCCGGATACCGACTTCCGCAATATCGAACGCCGCTTCCTTCTCATGACGATTGACCAGGTGTGGAAGGAACACTTGTATGCTATGGACCAGCTGAAGGATGCTATCCGCTTCCACGGATACGCCCAGAAGGATCCGCTGATGGTCTACAAGAACGACGGCTTCAAGATGTTCGAAAGCTGCATGGAAAAGATTGCAACGCTTACGGCTCTCCGCATTTTGAACATCCGCATCACGCTCCCGAACGGTGTGACTGTTTCTCCGGACCAGCTCCAGCTCAAGAGCCAGGAACAGATCGATGCCGAACGCAAGGCCGCTGAAGAAGCCGCCGCTGTTGCAGGTAACGCTGGCGAAACTAATGCAGAAAGTCATCCTGAGCAAAGCGAAGGATCCAGTGAAGGTTCTTCCGAACAGCTGAGTGCCGAAGGCGCAAAGGCTGCAGGTCTCGCCGGTCAGGCAGCTTCTTCTGAAACGAACGCCCTTTCCGAGGATCAGCAGGCACAGCCGATGCCGCAGAGCGCACTCCCGGGCACTCGCCCGAACCGCTCCGCTGCCGCTAACGCTGCCCTTGCTGCCGCTGTGAAGCGCGCCCAGCAGCAGGCTGGTGCAAAGCTCGGTCGCAATGACCTCTGCTGGTGCGGTTCTGGCCTCAAGTACAAGAAGTGCCACGGCAAGGACGTCGAATAATTCGGAATTGTCATGCCTGTCCCGGAACCAGTCCGGGATGGCAGTCGGGGCATATCCTTCCAAGAATCGCGAGCACTCCCGCATAAAACGTAATTGAAAAATCCTCGGCTTCCCCGCCGAGGATTTTTTTACATCCATAAAAAAAGCGAGATATTCAGTTTGTTTTGAATAAATAAGAATTCGTCGAGAGAATAAAGCGTCGGCCAAGGTATATTCTTCGCAGTAGCGTGCAAAACGAGTGTTGCGACGGGCTGCTTGCAGACCGGCATAACCGAGTGAAGCCGCTGACGCCGTAGGCGTCAACTCTGAGCTGGGGCCCCGCCCGCATGATGTACTTTTATGAAATAAGAAAAAGCCATTGGCGCTCAGCCAAAAAAATTTGCATATTTGTTCTTATGAAAACTGCGAAGAATTTTTTCAGCCTCGAAGGAATTGACGGTTCCGGAAAGTCCACGCAAATCGACATGCTTGTCCGTGTGCTGGAATCCGAAGGCCACAAGGTCGTAAGGCTGCGCGAACCCGGTGGAGCGAAAATTTCCGAACGCATTCGCGAACTCTTGCTCGACCCCGCTTTCAAGGGCATCATGGCAGACGATACCGAACTTTTGCTGTACAATGCCGCCCGTGCCCAGGTGATTCACGAAATCATAAAACCCGCGCTCGATGCAGGGAACATCGTCATCGCTGACCGTTTTGCGTGGAGCACTTTTGCCTACCAGGGTTATGCCCGCGGGCTCGGTGCTGATAAAGTCCAGCGCCTTACGGAACTCACTTGCGGAGGCTGCTTCCCGGAACTCACTGTAGTTCTCGACTTGACCGTCGAAGCAAGCCGCAAGCGCATGGCGACTCGCGGTGGTGCCCCCGACCGCCTCGAAAGCGAGAAGACCGAATTTTTCGAGCGTGTCCGCGAAGGCTACCTCGCCGCAGGCCGCGATTATAGCGATTGCGTGAGCGTCGTCGATGCTGACCGCACTCCCGACGAAGTCCACAACGATGTTCTTTCACTTATTAAAGCGAAACTGAAATGATCTTTTTCTTCATACTCATCTTCGGTGTATTCTTCCTGTTCTTTAACGTTAGGATGGTGGCACCTGGAATCAAGGGAAGCGTCATTGCCGGAATCTCGGTGATCCTCCTCCCCGTCTGCTTCTTGTTCAGAACAAGTTATTTTGCATCGCTTGGCATGTCCTTCTTTGCTGTCTGGCTTGCCGAGGCGCTTTTCTTTTATATCCTTTGGTGGATTGTCCGCGGAATCCGTCGTGCCATCGTGAAAAAGCCGCTCGATCAACGCGTCGCCATTTCAGTGGCGAGACTTTTACTTTTTGTTTCTGTACTTCTGACGGTGATCTTCCGCATTGCAGGCACAGGCGCAAACGACAATTTCCATGTTCGCGAATTCAAGATTGCCGTCCCGACGGAAAAGGAATTTACGGCGGTCTTCTTTAGCGACCTCCACATCGACCCGCTTTTCAAGCGCGAAAAGATGGAACGCATCGTGCATGTATCCGATAGCCTCCATCCGGACCTGGTGCTATTTGGCGGTGACTTCTCGGATGTTGTGGATTCGACGCTCTCTGCCTGGGAATACGACTTCCTGGTGCAAAAGCTTGCCGCAACTGCCAAGATGGCCGCCATTGCCATCGACGGGAATCACGAAGGGTTCCTCGAACGCGAGGGCAGCGACTTTAAAAAGTGGATGCAGAACAACGGTTTCGTCGTGCTGGAAGACTCCACCGTCTGTACGCCGTTTGCTTGCATTACCGGCCGTATAGACCACAACGTTGCCAAAATTCGCGATGTCGAACGCAAACCGCTTTTTGACTTGCGTCCTGTAGCCGAAGAATCTAAACTCCCCTGGCTCCTCCTGGATCACCAGCCGCGCGGTATCGAAGAGGACCACCTTGGCCGCCGTCCCGACTTTGCCATGTCTGGGCACACGCACAATGGCCAGTTCTTCCCGGGGACGGTGTTTATTGACTGGTTCTGGCGCCTCGCCTACGGTATTGGTGAACTGGATCAGGTCAAGTGGCTTGTTTCCAGCGGTGTCGATTCCTGGGGTCCCCCGGTCCGAATCGGTAGCGATACAGAGGTCTGGTTCCTCCGTTTTGTACCTGATAGGCTGTAGTGTCATTCAGTGCCAAAATACATTAACTATATTTTAGGGAACTATGACTCTTTGCTTAGAAACGGATCAGTTGGAAACCGTACAGAGAATACTTGGCCTCCATTTTGAGGGCTTTGAAGTCTGGGCGTACGGTACGCGTGTCACGGGAGTGGATTTGACCCCGGATACGGATTTGGAATTGGCTGTCATCTCGGATTCCCCTATTTCCCTTGATGACATGACTTCGGTGGAAAAGGCTTTTGTCGAAAGCGGACTTCCGTTCCGTGTTGATGTTGTCGATTGGTCTAAGCTCCCCGAATCTCTTCAAAAGCAAATCAAGAAAGAACATTCTGTCATTCAGGAGGCCGCCGAAAGCTTCCAGTAAGACCGGCGAGGTTTAAATATGAATCGCTTGTTTCCCCTATTTTTGGCTGCGGTCGTTTCTACTGCGGCGTTTGCACAGGACGATGTCGAAAATGTAAAGTCCGTGGTCAAGAGCGGCCGCTGCTCGGATGCGATTGCCCCGCTGCAAAAGATATACAGCTCTTCTTTCCGCAAGATTGAAGGAGAAAAGGCTGCGGTCATGCTTGCGGAGTGCTATCTCCGTGCAGACAAGAAGGACGATGCTTACGATGTCGTTTCCCGCTTCTTGGAATATCATGTGAAGTCCGCTTACCGCGAACGCATGGAACTTGCCCGCGCAGTTATCGATGTCGAAAAGGGTTCCGTGTTCGATGGCGTCGAAGCGATGCTCCGTGTGCTTTCCTATTCAACCAACCCGGCTGCAAGGTCCCGCGCAAAAGACGTCGTCATCCAGACTCTGGCGGCATCTCTCCTCACGGCAGACCAGCTCCAGTCTCTCCTTGAAAAGTATCCTGTCGATCATGAAGTCATGGGCTGGATGCAGCTCCAGATCGGTCGAGAATGCCAGAATGCCAAGCGCTACCGCGCTGCCAGGTACTGGTACAAGAAGGTTCTCAGGACGACTTCTTCCGAAAGTTTGCAGAAGACCGCCAAGAAAGGCATAAGCGCTCTTGAAGGTCTTGGTGCAGGTCTTCCGACTGTGCTCGTGCTTGCCCCGCTTTCTGGTGACTTCGCTGAATTCGGTGCCGCCGCTGTGCAGGGTTCCCTCCTCGCCTACGAACAGGCGGACCTCAAGGGCAAGGTGAACATCATTTTCCAGGATACGCATGCTGATGCGGCGATTGCCCTCATGCGTACGCAGCGCGCTGTGAACCAGGACAGCATCATTGCCATTATCGGACCTATCATGAGTGCTCCGGCAACATCTGTCGCCGCATGGCTTGGTGCGAACTTCCAGCATGTGCCGATGCTTACCCCGACTGCAACGGATGCCGGCATCGCAAAGCTTGGCCCGAACATCTTCCAGGTGAACCTCACCATGGACATCCTCGCCCAGACCATCGCAGACTTTGCGATCAAGTGTCTCGACATTCGCGAGTTTGGCGTGATGAGTCCGCTTGGTGACTTTGGAACGGCGATGTCCGAAAGCTTTACCAAGGCTGTCGAACGCCGTGGCGGCGATGTGGTCGGCTTCCGCAATTACGAAGAAGGCCGCCCGGACTACAAGACGGAATTCAACCTCATGCGCGATGTCCGCTTCAATCAGGAAAACCGCCGTCGCAACATTGCTAAGGGCCTGAGCGACTTGAATACCGTGAATCCGCGTGACCGTAAGCTCTACCTCGCCGACTCGACCGTTGAAATCCCGGGCCTCTTTATTCCGGCGACAAATCCGGCTGACGCAGGTGCTATGGTTAGCCAGGCCGCATTCAACAAGGTCTCCGGCACGTATCTCGGAACTTCTGGCTGGTATGGCCGTGAACTTCTGATCCAGGGCAAGCGCCTTGTCGAAGGCTCCTATTTCAGTGTTCCTGATCTCGATATGAACAAAGGAAATACTGCTTACACGAACTTCGTAAAGGACTTTACAGCGCGCTGGGGAGTTGAACCGGGTGAAGATAAAGTAAGCGGTCTCAGCTACGATGCTGCAAACATCATCTTTACTGCGCTTGCTGCTGTCACGGGCAAAGATGACGACATGACGCATTATATTAATGCGACCAAGGACTTCAAGGGCATTTACGGTGACATCAAGTTCCGCCGTGGTGCAAACGCCAATACGAAGATCATAACCGTGAAGAAGGGCAAGTTCGAAGTCGTGACGACCTGCGAACGTCAGGACAAGGCGAAAGAAGCCGCCAAGTCCAAGAAAAAGAAGTAACGCATTACGTCATCCAGAAGTAACGCACTCGTCGTCCTGAAGGCAAAGCCCGAAGACAACTCAGAAGGCGAGTGTTGCAAAAATGAGCTTGCTCATTTTTATAACCGAGCCAAAGAGTTGGGACTTTAGCCCCACCCAGTCAAGTCTTGATTTACACTCGTCATCCTGAGCGAATGCGAAGGATCCAGTTAAGTCTTGATTTGCATAAGCTTTAAAAAGGAACCCTGTGGCTAAGCCCCAGGGTCCTTTTTTATGAGGAAGACCGGTAAATCCGGATTAGAGAGAGAAATTAGCAGTTCGCTGCGATGCAGGCCGCCACGAAGTCCGCCGATTCGCCTTGCTGGTAATAAGCGTAAAGGTTCGAATCGTCCATGACGTCTTCGAGGTTGATGCCGCTAGTGGAGGTCAGCTCGTCTTTGATCCGCTCCTTGAAGGACTGGAATCCAGTATGGAGCAAATAGTAGAGAGCCGCAGTTTGAGTTTTATGGAACATCTTCATGGTGGCCTCCGTCGAAAAAAGTAGTTGTGGCGCCTGAATTTTTGTAACTTCTCTTCTGACAACCACTTAACTAGAAATTTCTTGATAGATTGTTAATAAAATGTTTACTTCCTATTAACATCTATTGTATTTATACATTTTTTTATATCATTAGACAAGCTTTGCCATATTCCAAAGTGGAAGGTGGTGCGCTGTATCAAAAGTTTCTAGATTACCTTTTAATGCTATCTAGATTATTTGCCTTGATCTTTCTTGCCGCCGGCATTTTGTTTGCCGACGAGCTTTCTTTTGCTCTTTCTCCGGCGCAGAACGAACTCGCCGAAAAGGTGACGCAGAAGACGATGGAACTCAACTACGTTGAAGCATTCAACCTGGCCCGCAAGCTTCGCCTTGAAAATGATGGCGTCGGCTGCGTATTCCAGAACATCATCCGCGTGAGCATGTACGACGACAAGGGCGATACCACATCGCTTAAGGTAGCCGCCAAGAATCTCGAAACCTGCAAGGCCGAGGGCCTCTGGGATGCGCTCCGCAATTTTGAGATTGGCTATGTACTCACGGAGACGGGGCACTCCGTCAAGGGTGCCATGCAGACGCGCTCGGCCGCAAGCCAGTTTGAAGATGCCAAGGATTATGAATCGAAAGCGTTCTATGCGATTTACGCCTACTATGTCGATAACAGCTTCGGCTGGCTTCCGTTCAAGTCGGACAATCGCGAGACCTACCTCAAGATTCTCGATTCCGGCTCATTGCGCTCGACCAAGTTCTGGCCGCTCTTCTTGACGCCGCTCATCTGGATGCACTACGACCGCAAGGACTACAAGACGGGGCTTTCGCTTGCTGAACGCGGACTCAAGAAGGCCCCGGACCATCCGGTAATGCTCCAGATCAAGGCCGACATGCTTTACAGGCTGAAGCGCTACGATGAAGCCGCCTCCATTTACGAGAAGAGCGCTGCCGATTACCTCGAGCGCACAGGCAAGTCCATTCGCTACTGGTGCTCCGTCCTGAACCTCATCCGCATTTACCACGACGCCGGAGACGAAGCAAAGTCCGCCGAACAGCGCAAAAAGCTCGATGACCCGGATTACCAGAAGCTCAAGAAGTGGATGCCCGGGTCGCTCGTTGACGACCTCACCGACCGCAAGCTGATTTAAGAGTAGGGTATTATATTATCGCAATTTATTTTTGACAGCTAAGACCATTGCAAAAAAGAGGAGTATCTATCCTATGATGGAAAACGAAATCTCTTGCGAATTCTTCGTGCTCAGCTGATTAATCCTGAACAGATAATGTTGTTTTACAATTGGTTTTCTGGGGATGGCTGTCCCAAATATGATTGCGATGAGTAATTGCGTTTGCTGGAAAGCAAGAATGAATTGTGATTTTATGTTAGTACTTGATTATTTTTGATGGGGTATCTTTTAGAAATTTACCCGCTGCGTTTCTATTGCGTTTTTTTGCGGTAGGAACTTTTGCTTGTCGAGGTTTGTAAGGAATTATTGTAGTTGGGCGAGAATTGACGAAAAACTCTCCCATGAATCGCCCTCTTAAATTAGTGTGTGTGTAACATTCGAGGAAAAAAGTTACAGAATAATTTGTGATAAAAATAGAATCACCTTTGACGAGATTTAGATCTAAGGGAACATAAACGGCATTCGAATCAAAAGCCCATTTCATTGCATTGTCAGAGTCAATTGTTTTTACATTTTTTATCCTGATGATTTTTGCAACAATAGAAGTTGAGTCTAAGTGACGGATTGCATATTTGTCATCAACGAAAAACGTGTCTTTACCTACGGAATCAATAATCCCCTCTATATTGATTTTATTCAACATCCATCTATCTTTATCGGGTCTATAAGGTATATTTTCAGTTGTTTGCATTCCTCGGGTTTCTATATTAGGACAACTTATTTGAGAATCTGCTGCTGAAGAACTTTTGGGTGTCGAACTGGAACTTGTCTGTGCAAGACAAACGATGGATAGTGCTAAAATCGACTGTAATAAAATTTTTATCATATAAAAAATATATATAAACAAAAAATGAAAATATTGCAAAAAAATTACCAATCAAAAAATGTAATTCTTTTGGTTGTAAAATAATAACTTTTTTTTCTCTCTATCCCTATTTTCCGTAATTTTTGCGGGTATATCTCCATATTCTACTGTTAGAGCGGTTTATCAAAATAGTAATCCGATTCCTACAGAAGAAATCATCGACTTAACGATTTGTTGATTGGAAAAAATTTGATGTTCATCCCAATGCGAATGTTGGTGCGTTTAATCATGGGGGGTCTTTGAATTATTCTGATTATGATCATCTTATAGAAGTTGAAAAAGATGATCGTCGTAAAAGGCCTTATGAAGCTGCTAGTGATTTATTGCATGAATCGATGCATTACATATATGGATTGTATGACGAGTATGGAGATGCTGGGATAAATCCACATGATGATGAGGTGTATATTTCGATTGACTCACTTATGGCTCTTTTTCCAGTTCAAGTTCGAGTGTTCCCATTTCTGTTATAGATGAAAATGGTAATGTCTTAAATTCTACAATTAATGTTTACCCTATGGGAGATAAGAATTATTTTATAGCGGAAATCTTTTTAAATAAAGATAGTGATTCTGGAAAGTATCTAAGGTTGTTGTTCTGATCCGTTAGAAAACAAGGTTGCTCTTTTGAAGCCAAATGACGCCGTAAAAGCCTATATGACATCGAATGATATTGATGATTATCAGATTGTGGGTACTGAATCAAAGAAAAGCTATTCTCTTCTTGTAAAGGCGGAAAATCTAAGTTCTATAAATAAGATTATGGTGTATTCGCCTCAGAATTTGTTCCTTCCACTTCTCAAAACCAGTATTGGATTGGTTTAATAATTGGCAAACCTGTACTTTTGAAGTCACTGAAGAAATTAAATCTATTTTTTCTGAACCACATCCAGATGCGAGAATTCAAATTATACTAAATACAGCAGATTCTGTTTGGATTGATAATGAGGGCTTTTAACTTCTGACTATCGTTAATTATGTGTTTATAATTTTTTACAAAATTATGGGGACCAAACTCGGCAAAAAAGCGTGTTAATAGAGTAGACGCTCTTTAACATATCAGGAGGTTTTTATGCCGAGCAAGCTATCAGTATTGCGCGTTGGATTCTTTTTGGATGGCTACACGCTTAAGAAGGTCAATGAATATTACCTGAAGCACCACAAGTACCATTCCCGCCTGGACTTCAGGGCGCTCAAGGGCTGGGTGCGCGATTATGCCATGAAGCTTTTGGGCCGGGAGGGCTGCCCTGTCGAGGTCGAGGCGCATTACTACCATCCATACGTGAGGCATCTCGACAAAGCGGAGTCCTCGTTTGGCGATGGGCAGGACCGCCTTGAAAAGCAGCTTACGCTAGCGGGGTTCGAAGTGCATTACAATGCGGCTAAGGATGTCGATAAAATGGGGCCGAATATGCAGCTTGTCGAAGACGCTTACCTTTATGCATATTACCATAAGATCGATGTCCTTGTGCTGCTGAGTACGCAGGGGCAGTATTCGACGTTGCCGGAACGCCTCAAGAGGGAAGGTGTGCCGATGCTTCTTCTTGGCTGGAATTTTGAATACTTGAAGGGGGATACGCCAATTTACTGGAAAACGGATCCAGGCCTTCGGGAACTGAGCGGTTATTATGTCGCCATGGAGGAGGTGGCCGAAATGTATCCGCCCAAACGTGCCGCTGAAAAGAATTTGTTCATGTTGCCGTATAATCCGCAACCAGAAAATTCAAATATCTGGAAAACGTATTTGCAGAAGGTCATGGCCTCGCTTGATGAACCGGTTGCGCATAAGGAGAAAACTGGCTATGGGAAAAACGGGTACAGAAAAAGCCCCGCGTTGGCGAGGCTCGGTTAGCAATTTTTGTTTAGACTAGATCTTGTCCAGTTGCTTCTTTTCCCAGGGGCTTAAGAATGTCCAGCCGATGCGGAGACCCACAAACCAGGTGTCGCCATCGTTGTCGGTGTCAAATGATGTTGTATAGAGGTTTGTGCCTTCGACCTTGATGTCGTTGTAGCGCACTGCGCGGTAGCCGCCGTAGATTCCGATGGAGAACTGCTCAAACTGAAGGCGGGCTTCAAGTTCTGCATTGAACGAAGCGGACATGGTGCTGTAATAGCGGTCACGCATGATGACGTCTTCCTTGGAATCGAGGCTCGTAAGCAGGTAGTTGGATGTAAAGTGGATATTCATCATGTTGAAGCCAATACCTACGGCCGGAATCAAGTTGAAGAACGCGTCTTCGCCGAGAATCTTCCAGCCGAACATCCAGTCGGCACCGTAGCTGAACCAGCGTGCATCATAGAGGGGGAATTTTACCGCATTACCGCTTGTATCTACGGCCGCGATAGAAGACGACGGGCGTTCAGAAATCTGCGTCAACATGAAGTTGAAGTTGATCCAGGTCATGAACTGCTTGTACTGTGCACCGACATTGAACTGGAGTCCCGGATAGAACTTGTTGAACTTGCTGTATTTGGGGGCCTTGGTCGGTTGGTAGATGGTGGAGTCCGATCTGTATCTGAGCGAGCCGTAGGCAAATGCAACGTCGTTAATGTAGTCGTGGAATCCAGGGAGCATGCCACGGAAATCTCCGCCTAAAGAAACGAAACCGCGGATGTGTTCCTTGTCGTAGAAACCGTCGTCGGCAGCGGATGAATTTGTGGCAAATGCAAGAATGCTAAACACCGCAGCTAAGCACAAAGAGGCTATTTTTGTCTTCATAAAGGCTCTCTCCTAATAGGAATCTCAGAAAAAGAGATATTTAGTCAAACAATAAAATACATTATCTTCGGGTTTTGTGCATGAAATTTTACGATAGATTGTTGAAAATCAAGGAATTAAGGCTTTTTAGTCATCCGTTCCGAGGGCTGAGGTTTGTTTTTTTACCTCTTGTGGTTCTTTATGGCGCCTTGACGATATCGGGATGCCGTGATGCGTCGAAAGATTTGAAGGTGAAATCGTCGGGGGCGAAGTGCGATAAGGATGTCCTGTTCGAACCGGTCGAAAGCGATTTTTTCTCGATGGGTAAGCTGTGCGGGGTGGATGTCGCGGTTGTGCGTTCCGTGGTCGGCAAAGACACGCTTGTCCACAAGTACGTGATGATGGATTCTGCGGAGGCTTCTCTCGGGATGGATTTGCGCCGTCGAGGATTCCCGGATGATTGGCTCTCGGCGGTTGTACTGCGTGTGCCGCTTAAGCGCGTGGCGGCGCTCTCGACTTCGCAGGTGGGGTACATGCTCAGGCTTGGACTCCGGGATAACATTGTCGGCGTTTCGGACGGACAGTACATTGTAGATAGTGTTCTGTATGAACGTGCAAAACAGGGGGCCGTGGCCAGTGTCGGTTATGATGCGGGCGCCTTGGAAAAGCTGATGGCGCTGAATCTAGACTTGGTGCTTGACTTTACGACAGGCGGCGACTATGACAACTATGAACAAATTGCACGTACGAACTTGCCGTTGATGCTTACGTCCGAGTGGCAAGAGAATACTCCGCTTGCAAAGCTGGAATGGATTAAGTTGTACGGAATTCTGTTCGGCCTCCGCGCTCAAGCCGATACCATTTTCGAACAAGAGAAGAATAAATACGAAACACTGAAAAAACTGATAGCCTCTTCTGTCACAAATGATAGCATAAACCCCAAAGCGACCGAAGGTCGCGACCCCATAGCCCATAGCCCACTTCCTACTTCTAACTTCCTACCGTCTACTAAACATTGTCCTCGCGTTCTCGCCGGCATGTCCTACGGCGGTGTGTGGCATGCGTCCGGCGGCAACAGCTTTACGGCGAACCTGGTCCGCGATGCGGGGGGCTGCTATGTGTGGGCATCCGATACATCCCGTGAACTCACGTTCTCGTTCGAAGAAGTCTATGCGCTTGCCGATAGCGTCGATGTTTGGGTCAATCCGTCGATGTTTGCAACGGCAGATGAAATCCTCGCGCTTGAACCTCGTGTGAAAAACATCAGGGCGTTCAGGGAGAAGAAGGTTTTCCAGAATGACGGTCGCAAGGGACCCGGAACAGGCAACGATTTTTACGAAGGGGCGATTACTCGGCCGGCAGAACTCCTGTGGAATCTTACGAAATGCATAAAAGGCACGGTTCCGGGGGTAAATTCCATCGACACTACTTACAAATGGTACAGAAATATCTATAATTTTTAGCGTATGATGTCACACACAGGTATTGGAGATTGGATCGCTGCTCAGTATGATCTTGGTGTACCGTTCTTGCAACTGGTTCCGAGAGATTATGCGGACTTTCTGCTTTTGAATGCGCAGATCCGCGAATACGATGCTGGCGAGATCATTCTCCAGGGTGGAGTCGAAGGCGACAGCTTCTGCGTATTGCAGAGCGGTCGCGCCATTATTTGTGGACAGATTTTGCCGGATGGCCATTACAGCATGCTGACGACTTTGGAAAGCGGCTCCTGTTTTGGCGAGATGTCTATCCTGTGTAACGAGCCTACTGCAAATACGGTTATTGCTGCTGAAGACAATTGCACGGTGCTTCATATCCCGAAAGCGGAATTTGTGAAGTTCTTGGATAAGAATCCGAGTGTTGTGGTTTACCTTTACAAGGTGATGGCGAACCGCCTCCGTGCAAAGAATGAGGCGTTCGATGAATTTGAACGTTTGTCGCTTCTGGCTTCGGCGAAGGTTCTTCCGTTTATTGATTTTGCGCAGACGATGGAAAAGAGCCATATCACCGGGACGGTCATTTTCGAATGTGCTGGAGAATCGGGCTTTATTGCCTTCCAGGAAGGTCGAATTTGCTGTGCCAAGTGCGGTAAGCTTGCAGGTCCGGACGCTCTCGAAAAGATGCTTTCGTGGGGCGACGAAACCTTGTTCAAGCTGGATACGCACGTGATGCCCGATGTAGTAAACATCAACCAGATGACGGATACGACAAGCCTCATCCTTGATGCGCTCAGAAATATTGATGAAAAACAAAGTGCCCGTAAATAGGGCCAAATCGCTGCCCGCTCGTAGGGCAAAGGAAAAAAGATGAATTACGCAGACGCAGGAGTTTCCTTGGCACGTGCCGATGAGGCAATGGTCGGTGTCAAGAAGTCCGTCCGTACCACTTTCAACCAGGGCGTTCTCGGCGACGTGGGCAACTTCGGTGGCCTGTTCACGCTGAACCACCTCGGCATGAAGGACCCTGTCCTCGTGAGTTCCGTCGATGGCGTGGGCACCAAGCTCAAGGTCGATATCGAAATGGGCACGCACGAACTGCCGGGCCAGGACATCGTGAACCACTGCTGTGACGATATCCTCGTTCAGGGCGCACGTCCGCTGTTCTTCCTCGACTACGTGGCTACGGGCCGCTTGGAACCGGGTGTCATGGACAAGCTCGTTGCCGGTATGGCCAAGGCCTGCCGCGAAAACGACCTCGTCTTGATCGGTGGCGAAACTGCTGAAATGCCGGGCTTCTACGGTCCGGGCGACTACGATATCTCCGGTACGATCGTGGGTGTCGTGGAACGCGAAAACATCATCGACGGTAAGAAGATCAAGCCGGGTACGATCATCCTCGGTCTCCCGTCCACGGGTCTCCATACAAACGGCTATTCTCTTGCCCGTAAGGTTCTCTTTGACGTGGCCGGCTACAAGGTAGACACCATGGTCGATGGCATGGACAAGTCTATCGGCGAAGCTCTCGCCACTCCGCACCGCAGCTACTACCCGAGCCTCATCGACCTCTGCAACAAGAAGAAGATCCAGGGCCTTGCCCACATCACAGGTTCGGGCTACCAGGGCAACATCCCGCGTATCCTCCCGGACGATGTTGACGTGATTATCGACCGCACCACGTGGGATCCTCCGATGATCTTCAAGCTCATCCAGCAGGCTGGCTCTGTCGAAAAGGACGAAATGTACTCCACGTTCAACATGGGCATGGGCATGCTCATCTTCATCGACCCGGCTGACAAGGCTGAAGTCGTCGCTCACCTCGAAGCTAAGGGCGAAAAGTGGACGCAGATCGGTGAAGTCGTCGCCGGCACCAAGCAGGTGAAGTTCCGCGACTAATTGCTCCTTCGTCGCAATTAGTAGTTAATAGTTTTAAGTTACTAGTTACTAGATCTCATTATGGAATTTTCTAGTAACTCTTAACTACTAACTAGTAACTCAAAAAAAGGCTTGCACGTAAGTGCGGCCTTTTTTTGTCCTAACTCACATATCTGCTTTCAAAAAGCTTTTTTTTGTGCATTTTGTTGCGAGAAAATCTAATTTTAGACGAAGGTGTGAAAAGGAAAAATATGAAAAAAATTTTAACGAGTTCTTTACTTGCTGCGGGCGCTTTTTCGATGTTCAGCGCCTGCTCTGATGATCCACTGCCGCCAGTAGGTCCTGGCCCGTCGGATATTTGCTCTGCAATGACGCTTACCCATTCGGGCAGGCTCCTTGAAGTGGGCAATTCCTACTGGATTATTGGCGATGATAACAAGGTCACGGACGTTGTGGATAATGTTGTTGGCGCGTACGATGGCGTCGGTAACATTTTGGATTTGACCACTGGTGAAGTTATTTTGTCCAACGTCGATCTTCAAGCTTTGCTGCGTTGCGAAGCGAACTTTACTCCGGGTGGCGAAAGCAGCTCTAGTGCAGGTGGATCGAATCCGGGATCGAGCTCTACCGATACTGGCTTAAGTAGCGGTTCTGATGTGTCTTCAAGCTCTGTTGTTGGTCCGAATCCGGTGTCCAGCTCCAGTGTTAATTCAGCTCTGTCTAGTTCGTCTGTAAATCCGATGTCTAGTGGAATTCCTGAGTCTTCGGCTGCCGAAAGCTCTAGCAGTGGCAATTCTGAAATTGGCCCCGATGGTTTCCCGACAATCGAATCTTACGGCCCGCCTCCTGCGGAATACACGAAGGACATCTTGAGCAACGGAAATAAGGGCTGGAACAGCCGCTATTGGGATGCTTGTAAGCCGCACTGCTCCTGGATTAGCAATGGTCAGGAAGGCAAGACCGATACGACTACGCAGGAATCCTATGAGAAGGGCATGACGACTGCCCGTAACTGCAACATCCACGACGTTGAAGTCCCGACCTTTACGCTTGGCCATGCTGTTCAGCAGTACTGGTATGGCTTTGAAGGCACGAACAACGCTTGCGGCAATGCTAAGGAAAAGGGCGTGTTCACTTGCACGGACATGGCTCCTATCGCAGTAAATGAAAATCTCTCTTACGCTTATGTGGCTGGCCCTGGTTCCCAGACGACCTGCGGCAAGTGCTTCCATCTCCAGTACGATGGTAGCTTCAAGGACGCAAGTGCTAACAATGCGGCGAAGGCAACGCACAAGGCTCTCAAGGGCAAGCACATTGTCGTGATGACGTCCAACATCGGTCACGATGTGGAAGTTGGCCAGTTCGACTTGATGGTGCCGGGTGGCGGTGTTGGAGCGTTCGATGCCCTCTCTGTCCAGGTAAACGGTGCTAACGTGAAATGGGGCGCAGGCTTTGGCGGCTTCCTCACGGAATGCCAGAGCAAGCTCGGTTACGACAACACTCTTGAAAAGTATCAGGAATGCGTAAAGGATATGTGCGATGCCGCATTCGGAAATGCCGGTTTCCCGAACTTGCTTCGCGGCTGCCACTGGTTTGCCGACTGGTACATGGCCGCAGACAATCCGACCTACCACTGGGAAGAAGTGGAATGCCCGCAGTACCTCATCGACCATTACATGACGCGTATCAACAAGACCAAGGATAACCGTTACAAGTGGCACGATGACTGGTCCACCTACAAGGAAGGCGATCCGCTCGAAGAACAGGAATGCCTCACGGATGAATATCCGAACGGTTGCAAGCCTGCCAATTAATGATCTGTAATTCCGGACATGTGCCGGAATCGGAAAATTTGAGAATCCCGTGATTTGCATCGCGGGATTTTTTCTTGACTTTGCTTTGCCAAAAAGATAATTTAATCTTACTAAAATCTGTCAAAATAGGAGAGGGGCTATGAAAATCAACCTGTATTTGGCCGCACTGCTGTGCGGTGTTTATGCTTTTGCCGCAGATGGGGTTCGCTACAAAGACCGCCTGTTTGAAACGAGCTTGTCTACAACGGTGACTGTTGCCGATAGTGTTCCGTTTCTGGACAAGTCGTACTACAATGAATTGACGTCGCTGATGAACATGTTTAATGTCCATCCGATGTTCTATATGTACAGTGAAGAGGGGGTGAGTTTCAGGCCGCTAGAGATGGATATTTATGAACCTGAAGGCGATGAAGCTGAAAATAGGGCGGCGGTGTTAGTTTGTCATGGTGGCGCCTTTGTGGCGGGGACCAAGACCTCTTTTGACCAGAAGGCGGTCGCCTATGTGGACTCTCTTGCTGCTCGTGGCTTTGTGACGGCATCGCTGGAATACCGTCTGGGTGTTCTGATGTCTAGCCGCAAAGAAACATTTGTTATTGATAGTGTGGATTTTGCGCGCACGGTCTACAAAAGCGTCCAGGATGTGAATGCCGCTATCCGTTATTTAAGGACGAATGCAAAGGCTCTCCGTATTGATACGAATAAAATATATATACTTGGAAACAGTGCCGGTGCTCTGCTTGGCCTTGAAAACATCTATGCTCTTGACGAAAAGGATTTTCCGAGTTATTTGAATGAAGGTGCGCAATACGTCAAGATGTATTCCGATGAACAAAGTAAGTATGTCTACGATACCATTCCGCTAGGTGGACTGGACAGGTATGGGCCTAGAGGGGCAAGTGGCGTTGCAAATGGCGTGGTAGCACTCTGGGGAGGTATTCACGATCCGTCGATTCTCAAAAATAGCAAGGTCCCTGTATTCCTCGCGCATGGCGATTCTGATTACGTGATGCCGTATAAGGTGGGCTATGCTATGACTGAGGCCGATAAAATGATGCGCGACAATATTTCGGATGAATACAGTATTGTTTTAGGCGCTATTCATCTAGAGGTCCACACGCCGACGCTTTATGGTAGCTACTTTATCGATTCTGTTTTGACTAGGAACAAAGTCTATCATGAATTCTACAATCCTGAGGGTTATGGGTTGAAGCACGAGTTCTACGATGCGACTCGTACGGGTAAAGACGGTGAGGAAATTGTTTTTGCAGATTCTGTACAAAATAAGGCGTTTGATTTCCTGTACAGGCTCGCCGTTGGTTTGATTCCTGGAGCGGAGGGTCCATCAACGAAATTCCCGGCGTTTGCTATGGTTAGACCTTCGAAAATTTCTATGGGTGAAGGTGGCTTGAACTTTACAGTTGTCCGTGATAGTGACGTTGCGTACGCCATGTTTGACTTGAAAGGAAAGCGCGTACTTTCGGGTCGAGCATCCAAGGGCGAAACGGTTTGGCTCTCTAGCGTGAACAACGGTGTGTATTTTCTGCATGTGCAAGGCGAAAGCCCACGGCGTGTCGTCATTCGAAAGTAGGAATCTCGCTTAAAACGTCCCGGAAACGCCGCTCCCGGGGCGTTTTTTTATCTCGTCACCCCGGCTTGAGCCTGCCCTGGACGAGTTCCGGGATGCCGGAATTGCCTTTTTTCACTCTCGTCACCCTGAACGAAGTGAAGGGCCGCAGGCGACGGGATCTACAGACTGTTGTGCGAAAGATTTCTGTTTACAGAATGTGAATAATGTGTAGTACCGACGGAATACATCCCGTTTTTAGCGAAAAAAGTGAAAAAAAGTGAATTT
>Ga0310695_10001468_pt1 | contig 55535 bp, 41 predicted proteins | sample RumenRJG_04DNA_FD_203882 | JGI IMG/M metagenome (GOLD analysis project Ga0310695, IMG submission 203882) | Bovine rumen microbial communities from Lethbridge, Alberta, Canada - RJG_04 (v2) (version 2) | ecosystem: Host-associated > Mammals > Digestive system > Stomach > Rumen | place: Canada...
TTTCCTGCATAAACCTTTGCTGTGAGCTGTGCACCAGTCTTATAATTTTCACCAAATACACTTGTCTGGTCATCAGCAACGATTGTCACCACTCTCTTCGTGACATCGAGGAAACCTTCCTTGTCTGCATTGTAAACTGGTCTTGGGAGAACACCAATCGTGTAAGCATCAGCATCGCTATTTACAATAACAGGTTGAATTTGGAATGGACTACCAGCTGGTTGCGCATTGTCATTAGGATTAACTAATTCGTTACCAGTGATACGTCCGCTTTCCTTAATTTCCTGATAGAGTGGATCTGTTGCAGGAATCTCCACATATTGTTGACCATCCAATCTGTAAAGGTAGAAACCGTCAAATGGAACGGATTTGTCATTGCTCCTGAACTCTCTTGTAACATTCTTAGATGAAACGTAGTAGTTAGAAGCCATCTCAATCACGAATGCGCCATCCTTAACCTCATCCAGCACATAGTTGTGAGCGGGATTTTCCTTAGTGTCTTTGACACCATTCAACTTGGCGTTGGTGATAGTGATGGCATAAACACCGTCAAACTCGCCTGCTGCTCTTGCAACATTCCATGAAGCAATCTCATCAGCATCCTGTGGCATAACAGTATTTGCAACAGTAGGAACAGCTACAACTTCAAGTTCGTCTGGATCATCCGTACCATAAATCTTACCCTGACCATCAGCTGGTTTCAGATAGAAGTGGAATGGAAGAATATCGAAATCCTTCTTTGCACTGCTCCAATAGTTACCATTCTCAACTGCAGTAACAGTCAATGATGGTTGATAGTTTGCAGCATTAGCATATTTGTTGTTTGCGTATGTCACGGTGTAGTCTGTTGCAGGTGTCAATGTCACCTCTGCAGGCGTTGCTGCACCGTTTGTGAACTTAACAGTTACGGCAGGTGTCAAATCTGCATTGGCGAAGAGCTGATCAGCAACATTTGAAACCATACCAGTAGTAATCTCGCGCTGACGGATGTCAAATTCCTCAATCTGAGGCTCTTCAACCTCCTGCTCGTTTACAAACTTGGTAGAAGTGTATTTGCCGATACCAGTGATCTTGATTTTTGGAGCAGTCTTGCCTTCAATGCGATTACCATCTTTGTCAGCAGTAGCGTCGGTGTTGTTTGGCAGAACGTCATCTTCTGTGTTCTCATCGTAGAGAGCAACTTCGTAATCGGTGCCTTCCACCAAGGTGACGTCACCTCTCTTCACGGTAACTGTAGGCATCAATGGTCTTGCATCATAAACAAGATTGTCCTTAACTTCGAAGGTGAATTCGTCACCACCGAGGAATTTCTTACGAACGATGATGTTAGCGTCAACAGGTGTAACCTTCAGTGTGTAGTTAGGATTGCCAGTAGTAGCACCTTCAGTGATGATGGTGTAAGGGATAACCTCACCGACTTCACCGCTTGTGGGATCATAGCCTGCAGCTGTACCTCTTCTAATAATAGTCAAACCAGAGATGTTGAGACTGCTCAAATCGTCACCTGCTCCCAACTGTGAATAAACCGTACCATAGTCTGGAGTAGTAGGATCGGGATCGCCATAACCCTTGTAGAGGTTAGTCGCACCCACTGTCAATTCCTTAGCTGCTACAACATACTGTGCAACGGCTGTATATGTAAGGCCTTCTACCGTAGTTGTCACAACAAGAGTATATGCACCAGCAGCAGCGAAATTGTTGTCATTAGTGGTACTTGGGACTATCGGCTCGCCAGCGGGGTTGTACCATTGAGAATCATATTCTGGAGCATCTGTACCGTTAAATTGTACACTAGCAATCACAGGGGTTACTGTTCCCTCACCTGCATAAGTTGTTGAATAAGATTGGAGAGAAACACTCAACTTGAATGGATCCACCTGAGAAACCAGGTAGAGTTGAACATCATCCCAACCGAAATCAGCTTCAAGAGCGTCGTTGATGGAGCTTTCTGTAGTAAGTTCGCCGCCATTAGGCAGAACTGTTTCACCATTTGAATAGTTAAGAACATAGCCATGACCAATTGTCAGACCTTCTACATTATCTTGACCTGCTACATAAGGCGTCCTACCTGCATACAACTGTGGGATTGAAAGCATCCAGTAGTTGCCGTCGCCATAAAGTGCTGGTTTTCCGCCTTCAAGTTCGGTATATGCACCCTTTGATTCTGTTCCAGCACCATTCTTAACTTGATAAGTTGCATACACAGCGTACTTCACGCCATTCTGCTCAGTTCCAAGACCTTTAACCCGATAGTTAATCTGTGGGAACATCAGAGATCTTCTTGCGTGATTGGCAATAGCAGACCAAGCGGGTACGCCGTTTTCCATGTCATCCGCACCAGCGGAAACTGTCTTGTAATATTTGAACAAGATACCGTGCTGTGACTGTGGATCATCAAGGTTATCCGCGTAATCTCCTACAGACGCGTCAAAAGTTGACTTATTCCAGATGTACTCCCTGTCGAAGTAAGCCTCACCTGTCTTACCTACCATGAAAGGAACAAACAACGTGTTGTCAGCTGTAACCTTCAGGAAGTAGTTACCCACTTCATTCAGTTCTGCTGGCGCCAGTTTGCCTTCCTCGTCAATTTTGTAAACCGTCTGAGCAACACCTGCTTTCAGAAGGTTTCCACTGCTACCAGTTGTCACCTTGGTAGCCGTTGGTGCTGTTGCGTTGCCAGTTGCAGGAAGTTCCACCACCTTAGCGGTAAGGGTGACATCATATCCACCGACTTTAACAACAGAACCAGCCGCCCAAGAAGTCACGAATGACATCAGGGCGATTAAAGCAAATAGTACTTTCTTTTTCATAATACTAAAAGTTTTAATTTGGATTGTTAATAAATAATGTTAATTGTAAATAATGTTGTTGTTATTATTTTTTCTCATCTTATTAAGTTGTACGGGGAAAAGTCCCCTCGCGTGCCCGTCGGAGTTGCCTTCCCGCCCACGGTCTGACAGCGCTCCCCATCATCACAAGTCCGTTCCCACTGGTTTCCCTCGCGTGCGTACATTTATATATATAATATGTCGGCCGCTATGTTTAACGGCCGCATAACCAACTGATAAACAGTATGTTTAAGAAGAGCAAAATGCAACGAGTAACAAACGAGTAACAAAATTCCCATCCATCAGATTCATACTTTCATCCTGACCATCACTCATTATCATGTTTTTCATGTCTATCCTCCTGATTCTGTTACGATTGCAAAAATACGCTAAACATAGCATCCGGGTAACAAACTGGGTAACAAAATTAGGGGTGAGAGGTAAGGGGTGAGAGGTAAGAGGTGAGAGGTAAGAGGTGAGAGGTTAGGGGTGAAAGGTTAGAGGTTAGCGAGGGTGGAATAGGGGCGCAAAAAATGGGCACCCAACGTGTGGTGATACGCTGGGTGCCCATAAGATGTTGTATTTGGTGATTTGTTTAGCAGGGACGTTCTTTCGGTAGGTGGAAGACGTCCTGCACTTCCTTCATGGCTGCTTCGGTCATGCCATCTGGTTCGCTGCCCATGTTGCGGGCACACATATAGATGTTGGCTGCTTTGCAGAGCACGTCGGTCTGGTCGAAGGCATCCATGATGTCCTGTCCGACAGCGACGGTGCCATGCTTCTCCCACAGCACCACATCGTATTGCTTGATTTTCTCCAACGTGGCTTCTGCCAATTCAACAGAGGACGGAAGTGCGTAGGGCACGATGCCGATGCCGAGTGGGGCGAATGCCAAGGTCTCTGGTATCATTGACCAGAGCACACGCGTCATCTCACCATCCCGCAGGAAACGTGGAATGTGGCTCATGGCAACGAGTTCGATGGGATGGGTGTGGAGTGTGGCTTTGTAGCAAGAGCCCGTCTCCAAGAGATAATTCTGCAAGGCGAGGTGCGTGGGCAGTTCCGAGGTGGGCACAACAGGCTCGTCGGCAATAATCTCGTAACTGGTGCAGTCGTCGCAGATACGTACAATGGAACCGTTCTGCATGGGCCAACGAGCAAGGTCGCGCATCCGTTTGCCAGTACCTTTGCAATAGAAATACTTCCCTTTTAAGTATGGCAGTGTCATGCCAATCTGCTTGACGGGAGCGATGGGAGGCATAGCTTTGCATTCATCGTCCATGAACTCAGTGACGTTCACGGTGATGTTTCCCCCATTCCTTTCTGCCCAACCTTTCTGCCACAGATAGCCTGTCACTTCGGCTATTTGGTCAATGACTGCCGCCAACTCGGGACGGCCTTCTAATATACTTTTCATGTCTTTTAGAAGTGAGAGGTAAGAGGTGAGAGGTAAGAGAAATGCTCATGAACAACTCAGATCTATGACTCACACATTAATTAATTAAACTTTATCTTCAAATGTTTTTCTTAATCCGACTAACATTTTGGTTATTTCGGCAACAAACAACTCCTGCTCGTCAAATTGTTGTTGTGAGATATAACCTAACAACAATGAAACCTCCAACTGACACATAACTTCCATTAGAGAGCCATCAATGCTATTCTCTAATTTCTCACCTCTCACCTCTTACCTCTCACTTCCATATCTTTCCTTTGTGATCTGTTCCAATGATTTGCCTCGTGTGTTGGGGCATCCGATGACACCTACCACAAGGGAGATAGCCAGCAGGGCAATCATGCAGTAGGCGGCAATGGTGAAACCTTCGCCGTTCTCGCCGTAGATGTAGGTGAATACGAGTCCCCAAACAGCTGAGAGACCACGTACGATGAAGAACATGAGTCCCTGTGCTCCTGCACGGAATTTGGCAGGGAAGAGTTCTGAGCCCCACAGGGCATAGAAAATCTGGACGGACACACCACCTTCGATGCCCCAAAGGATGGCGAATGCCCATAGTCCCACAGGACCATTCACACCGATGCCGACGATGATGACCCATGCACTGATGGCAACCAACAGTCCAAACACATAGACCAGTTTGTGGCTGATGCGGTCGATGACACCTGAGAGTACGAAGGTCGTGGCAACGATAATCGCCCATTGGATGCAGTTCATCCAGTTGGCTTGTTCGTTATCGACACCACCTGCTGTCTCGTAGATGTGAGGTTGGAAGAAGCCCATGACGGAGGCAACGAGGTTCCAGGTGAGGTAGATGGTGACAAGGTAAAAGACGGTCTTGAGTGCAATCTTGTTGGAGAAGAGCACGCCGAAGGCATGGATGAGCGATGTGTCCTCACCCTTTGCCTTTGCAGCCTCACGGGTGGCTTTCCAATCACCGCTCTCTTCGAGTTTTCGCTGCATATTCCATGCGATGAAGGCCACGACAAAGAGGGAGAAGAAGACAACACGTGAACTGAACACGTTGAGGGCATCTCCTGCCAGTCCTGCTCCACCGATGGCATGGGCAAGGGTCTCGACCCAACTGAACAGATAACCTCCAGGGGCAAAGAACATGCCCAGGAGCAGAATGATCATAGGACCGACACCCCACGACATTTGGGAGATGCAGATGTTGCGTCCCCGCTTGTCTATCTCCGAACTCTCAGAGATGTATGTCCACGAGGCAGGTACGCCGATGCCGACTGAAATGCCTGTGACCAGGAAACCTGCCAGCAGCATGGGGAAATTGACGGAGCATAGGATGAGCAATACACCCACCATATAGACAATCAGGTTGTAGGTGTAGATGAACTTGCGACCGTATTTGTCAGCAAGAACGCCTCCGATGATGGCACCCAAGGCGGCACCCAAGCAGTTGGCACTGATAAAATTGAGCCATCCGAGATGCACCTCCGACAGTCCTAGGTATTTCTGCCAGAGGGTGAGTCCGCTGGCTCCTGCCACGATGGCACCAGCATCTAAATAATTGGTGAGCGACACGGCAATGGTGCACTTCAAACTTCCATCCATATCTTTATTCTCAATTTGATAGTTCACATTTGACACTCTCTCTTATCATCCTCTCTTGCTTGTCACATCCACCACATATTGATCGATCACCTGGATGAAATCGGCTCCAACAGGCACGTTGTTCCTGACACAGAACTCGTCATAGACAGCTTGCCAAGGCATCGCCTTCTGTTCTTCGATGAGGGCAAGTACCTTGTAGCCTTCGCCCGCGAGTTCCAATTGGGAGATGATGTCACGAGGCTCGAGCAGGGCACGAAGCATGCATTTCTGGGCAGAACGTGAACCAATGACGTATGCACCGATGCGGTTGATGCTACCATCGAAGAAGTCGAGTCCGTAGTGTACACGGTCGAGGGCATCAGCACGTACAATCTCGAAGAAGAGGTCTTGGGTGGGGTCATCCATGATGGTCACGTGGTCGGAATCCCAACGTACTGGACGGCTCACATGGAGCATCAGTTCCTTTACGAAGGGCAGTACAGCACTCACCTTATCGCCAGGCATTTCCGTGGGGTGATAATGTCCCGTGTCGATGGTCAGAATCTTGTCGTATTTTGCTGCATAAGCCGTATAGAAGTCGTGACTTCCCACTGTGAAACTCTCCAGTCCGATGCCAAACACCTTACCTTCGATGCAATCCTTCATCATGGGCTGTTTCTTCTCGAAGATCTCATCCAACGACTGCTTGAGGAGGTTGCGGTACATAGCATGGTTGACGCTCACATCCTTACATCCGTCATGCACCCAGAGGTTCATGATGCAGGGGTCGCCCTGTGCCTCACCCATCGCATTGGCAATGTCACGACAACGTTTCGTGTGCTCAATCCAGAAGTCACGGATGCCCTTGTCGGGATTTGCCAACGACAGACTGCCGCTCTTTGGATGGGAGAACGACGATGAGTTGAAGTCGAGCAGGGTGTTGTTCTCCTTTGCCCAGTCAATCCACGACTGGAAATACTCCACCGTCACCTCATCGCGGTCAACCACCTTGCCCTTGAAATCACCATATATCTCGTGCAGGTTCAGACGATGATTGCCTGGGATGAGGCTCTTTGCCTTCAGAATATCTTGACGGAGTTCGTCAATATTGCGAGCTGCACCAGGGAAATCACCTGTGCTTTGGATGCCTCCGCTCATGGCTCCTGCCTGCACTTCAAAACCATGCACGTCATCGGCTTGCCAGCAGTGGAGCGACAGGTGAAAATCCTGCAACTGCTTCAGCACAGCCTCCGTATCTACGCCTATTTCGGCATATCGGCTTCGTGCCACTTCATATGCCTTGTTCACTAATTCTTCTTTCATTGTTTAGTGGTTTAGTTTGTTAGTTATTAGTTGTTTAGTTTGTTAGTTTGTTAGTTTTAGATAGTTCTCATAAGCGGCATCCCATGCCATGGTATCTTGTGGCAAGTAGGTCTTCATTGCGATGGAATCGGCAATCATCCTGCGCATCTCAAACTTGTCCTTGACCAGTCCTGCAGCCTTGGCCTGCAACATGATATTGCCGATGGCGGTGCCTTCCACAGGACCTGTCACGACGGGGATGCCGAGGCTGTTGGCAGTCATTTGCATGAGGTGGCTATTCTGGGAACCGCCGCCAATGACATGCAGTCGTTCGATGGGGAACGGAGCCATCTCCTTCAGATATTCCAGTACCTGGCGGTAACGCATCGCCAGACTCTCGAAGATGCATCGTGCCATCGCCTTGTAGTCCTCTGGCACTGGTTGATTCGTCTTCTGACAATAGTTCTGTATTGCCTCCACCATGCTCGTCGGGTTGGCAAAATCTGGTGCATCAGGGAAGATGAAATGCTGGAACGCCTCAGCCTCCATGCTGTCCTTGCTGATTTGTCTCACATCGGCAGGGGCATCCGTCCACTCCTTCCTGCAACGCTCCAGGATCCACATACCGCAGATGTTCTTCAAGAAACGGGTCGTGCCCTCGATGCCTCCCTCATTCGTGAAGTTATATTCAAAGCTCTTTTCCGAGATGATGGCATCCTGTGTCTCGATGCCGAGGAGTGACCAAGTGCCGCAACTCAGATAGGCAAAACGCTCATTCTCAGCAGGAACGGCGGCTACGGCAGAGGCTGTGTCATGTCCAGCCACCGCCACCACCGGTAGGGCACCCACACCTGTCATCTGTTGCACCTCAGCCGTTAGTCTGCCCACTTGTTCTCCTGGCATCACATAACGACCGAAATGTTGCTCATCCAATCCCATCACACCGATCAACTCAGGGTCAATCCGACCCGTACGGGGATTGAGGAACTGACTGGTCGAGAGGATGGTATGCTCGCACACCGCCTCTCCTGTCAGCATATATATCAGTGCATCAGGTATGAACAGAATCTTTGATGCAGCCTCTAATGCCGAATCGTGATGGCTGTGCATGGCAGAGAGTTGGAAAAGGGTGTTGAACGGCATGAACTGGATGCCCGTCTTTTCATACACTTCCTCTTTGGATATCTGCTGAAAATAGTCCTCCATTGCCCCTTCGGTATGAGGGTCACGGTAGCTGTACGGATTACGGAGCACACCGCCATCCTTACCCATCATCACCACATCCACCCCCCAAGTGTCAATGCCGATGGATTCGATGTCGATGCCTTCGTCAGCCACCTTCTTCAAACTTAGGATGATTTCATGGTACAGCGCCAGGATGTCCCAATAGAAATGTCCCCCTGTCTCAATGATGGGGTTGGGAAAACGGGTCAGTTCTCGCTGTTCCAGCTTCCCCTCCACAATGGAGCCCAAAATGGTGCGTCCGCTGGTGGCACCCAGATCGATTGCCAAGAAATTCATGCTCATAAGTTTTGGTTTTGTAGTCTTTAATAATTAAAAGCTAAGCTTTACGCCTCCCATGAAAGTAGCCTTAGGCATAGGGAAACCAGCGTAGGTTTGATATTGCTCTGCCAGAATGTTGTCGCCTTTGACGAAGAGGGTGGCGATGGGTGCCACTTGATAGCTGACAGTGGCATTGAGCAAGGTGTAGTTCTCTTTCTCCTCAGCGTCACCTGTGGCAATGTAGAGTCCACTGATGTTCTGGAGTCCTGCAGCTGCTGTCCATTTACCCTTGTGGTAGTTGGCACCGAAGTAGAGCTTCCCTTCTGGCGCTCCTTCGATGGGCGTGTCCATGCGGAGGTAGGAGTAGTTGGCGTTGAAACTCCAATGAGGCGTGAAAATGAAATCGCCAGAGAGTTCCAAACCCCAGTTCTCGAAATCGCCTGTGTTCACGTTGCGTGGCTTGCCATCAATGCGGACGGTGTTGATGAGGTTATCCCCCTTGGCATAGAAGATATTGACACCGAAATGTCCTCGACCTTTGACACGCTGTGTGAAGGACAACTCGTAGTTCATCATGCGCTCTGGCTTCAGATCCGTAGTGGCTGGTGGAAACATATACATCTCGCGGATGATGGGGTTGCGGAAACCCTTGCTCACCAGTGCCTTGAGGTCAGAGCTGGGGGCAAGGTGGAAGGAGAGGCCTCCCTGTGGCACGAGTTCTGTACCGATGACAGAATGATGGTCAATACGGAGACCAGCATCGGCAGTGAGCCACGAGGTGATGTGCTGACGGAAGTCGAGATATCCAGCCACTTCGTCAGCGTGCTGCTTCTCCACGATGTTGCCATTCTTGTCCTTGGTCAAGTAGGTCTTGGCACCTGTGGTCTTGTCGGCATTCCATGCTGAGCCTCCGAAATGCTGCCAATCCACACCGATGGTGGTGACGTTGCCTTCAAAGAGACCAAATATCTGGTGCCAGTTCAAACCGCCGATGTAATCATTGTGCTTGTAAAGGGCTGTCTTGGGAGCAGCACCAGCCGTGTAGCCGTCATCAATGTTGTGGTGACCCCAATCGAGATAAGCACGCAGCGCACCACTTGTCCATCCGTAAGCATTCACAAGGCTTACGCTTGCCAAACCACGGGTAATCTTCATGTCGTTGTCGATGAGGGGCGCACTGACAGGACCAGGATTGCTGCTGTTGAAGTGAGTGACGTTGATGTCACCATTCGCCTGCCAATTCTCTGTGAGTTCGTAACTCAACTTCAAGAAGCCTCCAAACTGCTCAAACTCCGAGTTTGTGCGATGACCATCGGTACGTTGGTATTGTGCACCCACGATGCTGGTGAACTTGCCGAGTCTCAGCCGGTTGGTGGCATCGGCACAAAACGTGCCATAACTGCCCCCCTGCAACTGTACATCAGTCTTCACGCCGTCTGTGTTCATCTGGCGTGTCACGATGTTCACCACACCTGCCATCGCATTGCTGCCATAGAGCAACGAGGAAGGACCTCTCACCACCTCCACTTTCTCTGCCATCATGGTCTGGTAAGCATCGGGTATGGGGTGTCCCATGAGTCCTGCATACTGAGGCTGTCCGTCAATCAGCACAAGGAGATCGGCACCACTGCCCACGCCACGAATCTTCATGGAACCCGCAGCTCCTGTGCTGACGCCATAACCCAGAATGCCTTTGCTTGTTGTGAACAAGCCCGGAGTCTGTTCCATCACGGTCGGCAGTACAGAGGTGCGGTAGTTCTCATTCAGTTTCTCATTACTGATGGTGGTCACGGTGAGCGGCAGAAACCTAACGTCTGCCACATCTCTTGTTCCAGTCGCCACTACCTCCTGCAGGGTTTCCTGTGCAGAGACACCGACTGTTGCTGCCCATAAGGCAACAACAGTCAGTAGGAGGTTTTTATTTGTCATGATCTTATCTTGTTTTTAATATGAAATAGGAAATACTCTCTAAAGATTCACCAGTTTGTAATCCGTTGTGCCCATGCCGATTTTCTCGCCATGCTCCACGATGTGAATGCCGTGCTGACGTTCGATACGCTGCTTCAGTGGATCAGGATTGTTGTTCTCATCCTTCTTCACCTGATAGATGAGGTCGTATGCCGCACGGTCACAGGCAATGGGGTCGGTGGAAGCAACGATGCCAATGTCCTGAATCTCTGGGGCATGAGGATGTGCATCACAGTCACAGTCAATGGAGATGTTGTTGAGCACATTGATATACACAATGTTACCCTTTCCGAAGTAATCGGCAATACCTTGTGCCGCAGATGCCATGCTCTCGAGGAAAGCGTCCTGTGGACGGGTATATTGCCAACATTTACCAGGGTCGTCAGTCACGCCATGGGAATGGATGTATGCTTTTCCTTCTGTGGAGGCAAAACCGATGGATTGGTTCTTCAGCACACCACCGAAGCCTCCCATCACATGTCCCTTGAAATGGGCGAGGTTGATGCAGAAATTGTACTTGCTGAGATGGTCACCCACAATGTCATATTTAATCCATGTGGTGTCTTTTACAGGAATCTGCATGTGACCAAATTCATCCATGATGTCAACGGCGAAGATGCTGTCGAAACCATGTTCGTGGATGGTCTCCCAATGCTTGGCCTTGTCCTGACGACTACCACCGTAAGCCGTACAGCACTCCACGATGGTACCGTCCACCTTTTCCACAAGGTTACGGATGAGTGGTGGTTTGAGGTAGTTATTGCCACCGCTTTCGCCTGTACTGATTTTCACTGCCACTTTTCCGTGTGCCTTCACACCAAGGGCTTCATAGATTTTCACCAACGACTCAGGTGTGATCTCCTTTGTGAAATACACCTTCGCCTGCTGTGCGTATGCGAAGCCCCCCAGCCCCCAAAGGGGGAGGGCTAACGCGATGATGCTTAATAGTTTCTTCATATAATTATAATGATTAATCTTTTACCTCTCACCCCTCACCTCTTACCTCTTACTTCTTTATCTTATAAATACAGAATGTCCTTGCAGGGACGCTGACGTTTTGTGCAGGAGCATTCACGGTGATGGACATCGTCTGAGGTATAATCTTCTCAGGCTCCTCCAACGTGTTCTCCGCCGTCAGGTTGTCACTGCGGAAGAAGATGAGTTGGGCATTATGAGTTCCCTTCATACCTTTCAGGTTCAAGGTCACTTCCTGTGCCTTGTCGCTGGTATTGATCACCTTCACAATGACTTCATTCGAGTCCTTATCATAGACAGCTGAAGCAAAGAGGCCGTCCTGATCAGGATTACCTGCCACAGGCTTGCCGTTCATTGTCAGCGTCAGCATATTCGTACCCTTGTTGAGCGAGTAGAGCTGCTGCACATAGTACGCGCAGGAGTTGAACTTGCGCAGGTTGTCATACCAGATGGCATCGGGACGCCACTGCCAACCCTCCACATGAGCAAAGAGTGGTGCGTATGTCGCCATCTCCACCACATCAGCATTACGCTCCAAACCTGTCATGAAGGCAGCCTCCATCAGAGCGGCATTGAAGTGGTTCCACTTCTTGCCTGCACCATGACAAGCATATTCGCCTGCAAACACCTTCGGACCCTTGCGGGGATAGCTGTCGTAGCGGTTCGCACCACAGTTGCCCCAACGCTTCTTAGCATCTGGAGTACCCAAGAACCACTCTTCATTGCGATAGAAGTGCTCATCCACGAGGTCGGCACCAATCTTCCTCATCTCAGGCCACAAATATTCAAATTGCTGGCCTTCAGAGTCAGGACCACTGGTACCCACAATCTTGATGTTAGGATATTTCTTTCTCACCTGCTCCACGAAGGGCTTCAGGTTCTCTGGATAGATTTCGCCCCATTGTTCATTACCGATACCCACATACTTGAGGTTGAAGGGTTCTGGATGTCCCATATCGGCACGAAGCTTTGCCCATATGTTCTTCGCTGGGTCACCATTAGCAAATTCGATGAGGTCGAGCACATCATCGATATAAGGCTGCAACTGATCCACTGGCACATGGGCAGCACTACGGTTCGAGCCGTTTTGGAACTCACAAGAGAGACCAACACTCACCACAGGCAGTGGTTCTGCACCAATCTCCTCTGAGAGTTGGAAATACTCGAAGAAGCCGAGTCCGTAGCTCTGGAAGTAGTCTGGGAAATAGCGATGCGTGAAAGTGTAATGCCAACGGTTCTCGTTCAAAGGACGGTTCTCCACAGGACCTACAGAGTTCTTCCACTGATAGCGAGTGGCAAGGTCAGTACCCTCCACGATGCAACCGCCAGGGAAGCGGAACACACCTGGGTGCAACTGTTCAAGGCTCTCTGCCAAGTCCTTACGCATACCATTCTCGTGTCTCTTGTAAGTATCAACAGGAAAGAGGCTTACGTGCTCCACATCGGTAGTAACCTTGCTGTCGCCCCACACACGCAGATGTGCCTTGGCAAAGGTTCTGCTGGGCTTGAGGATGGCTGTGTATTTCTTCCATTCAGAACCACTCACCTCAACGCTGCCATTGCCCAACTTCTGGTCATCGCCCATCGTGGCATTATCCACAAGGTCTATCCACAGTTTGGCAGTACCGCCATTGGGTACACGAGCCCATACAGAGAAGCGATACTCTTCACCGCCCTTCACACCCATGCCGAAGAAACCGTGGTTCTCAATCATGGTGTGCTTGTCGCTATGTCCTGAAGGAGCCAGTCGCACATAGTGAGGATTCTTGTTGAAAGGACCATCATCCTTCAGCGTCACCTTGCCTGAGATATCCCAACCTGCAAAGTTGTTAGGGAACTCAAACGAACGGTTCTTCACCAGTTCGCCATACAGACCGCCATCAGCGGCATAGTTGATGTCCTCGAAAAAGATGCCATACATGGTTGATGGAATCGGACCACCCACCTTGGAAGTGTTCACGTCTAAGGTGTGCGTCTGAGCCGTCATGCCAGCCGCCACCATCATTGTCGCACAAATAGAAAAGATTTTCTTCATAAGTTAGTTAATTATTAGAAAGTTGTTAATATGCATGATTCGGGGACAAAGTTACGAAAACTTTTTCAAACACCAACAAAGAGCAGAGGGAAAAAAGCGCTTGTTTCGTGTTGGGAAGTAAGAAAAAAGTCGTATCTTTGCACTTGAAATGGAATTTAACAAAAAGAAATCATGAAAAGTATCTTGAAAACTTTGCTGTTAGTTTGTGCTTTGGGACCGTGTGCAGGACTGAAGGCACAGACCTGGCAGGACAGGAGCATTGTGGTGCTCTATGAGAATGATGTGCATTGCGCTGTTGACGGCTATGCGAAGCTGGCAGGATTGCGCGATGCGATTGCTGACACAGCACATGTGGTGCTGGTGTCGAATGGTGACTACGTGCAGGGTATGACCGTGGGTGCCATCTCGAAGGGTCAGTATGTGGTGGACATCATGCAGACGATGGGGTATGATGCCATCACGCTGGGTAACCATGAGTATGACTATGGTATGGAGCGCATGTTCCAGTTGCTCCGTCAGGTGCCAGCGCCCCTTGTGTGTGCCAACCTTTATGACATGAAGAATGAGCACCTCGTGTATGCACCATACGTCATCAAGCGTGTGGGCAATAAGAAGATTGCTTTTGTGGGAGCATCCACACCTACCTCGATGGAGACGGAGGCCTATGCGTTCCGTGATGATGAGGGTAAAACCATTTACGACTTGCAGATTGAGTCCATCCCCACGATGGTGCAAAAGGCTGTGGATGAGGCTCGCAGGGCAGGTGCCGACTACGTGATCCTGGATTCGCATCTGGGCGAGGAACCTACTGACCGCAATTCTGATTCTCACTATGTGGTGGCGAATACGACGGGCATCGACATCGTGCTGGACGGACATAGCCATGCGGTCATCGTGGCTGACACGGTGATGAACAAAGCTGGTAAGCCCATCGTGGTGACACAGACAGGTACGAAGTTTGCGAATGTGGGAAAACTGGTCATTACGCCCGATGGCAAGATGACGACGTCATTGATTCCGATTGAGAGTGTGACCGAAAAGAACGCTTACGTGGCACAGGTGACGGACAGCATCCACGCCTTGCTGAATGAACAGACAAGCCGTGTGATTTGTCAGAGTGAGGTGCCACTGCGGATCCTTGACGACGAGGGCAATGAGATCGCACGTATGGGTGAAACCAATGCGGGTGACATCGTGACGGATGCCTACCGTTTGATGACGGGATCTGACATCGCTGTACTGAACAGTGGTAGCATCCGCAATGAGTTGAAGAAGACGGGTGATTTAACTTATGGTGACCTCGTCACTTTGTTGCCTTACGACAACTATATCGTGGTGGCAGAGGTGAAGGGTAGCACCATTGTGAAGATGCTGGAGAAATTGGTCAGCTTCTTGCCGAAACCTGACGGACAGTTCCCACAAGTGTCGGGTTTGAAGTTCACCACCAAAGTGTCAAACCACAGCGTGAGCGATGTGCAGGTGCTGAATAGCGCCACACAGCACTATGAACCCATCAACCCTGACCGCACTTACACCCTTTCCACCACGAAATACTGCGTGACGGACGGTGGTTTGTACAACACGCTGCAAGGCAGCAAGATTGTGCTCGAAACCAAGAAGACCTACACGGACATCTTCATCCAATACGTTATTGACCGCCTGAACAGACACATCGGTCAGGAATATGCAAAGCCACAAGGACGCATCACGGTCATCAAGTAAAATGTACTGATCACATAAAAGGGCTGACATCCGAGTGGTGTCAGCCCTTTTTATTAGGTTTAATATGTTGCAAATGAATTACTCTGCAACTTCTTCTTCAGCCTCTTCAGCGTCAAGTTCCTCTTCTGCAGGAGCCTCTACTGGTGCTGGTTTTGGAGCTTCAACCTTCTTAGGTGCTTTCTCGCCGTCCTCATTCACCACCTCGAATGGGATGGCAACAGAAACTTCGCGGTGGAAGTGTGCCACAGCCTCGTAGTCACCCAAAGTCTTCACACCCTTGATGCTGATGAGCTTGCTGTCGATCTCGAGACCCTTCTCAGCCAAAGCTGCTGCAATTTCCTTTGGACCTACAGAACCGTAGATGTTGCGGCCCTCAGAAACGCGTGCCTTGATGGTGAGAGTTACGCCCTCGTACTTCTTAGCCTCTGCCTCAGCGTCAGCCTTAATCTTTGCAATCTTGTGAGCGCGCTGCTTCAATTCCTCGTTGAGCTGCTTGATAGCCTTTTCAGTGGCGAGCACTGCAAGACCCTGAGGAAGAAGATAGTTGCGACCATAACCGTCCTTCACTGTGAGGACTTCGTCCTTATAGCCTAAGCCATGAACGTCTTTCTTGAGAATGATTTTCATACTGTCTTACCTCCTATTTTTTATTTCAACAAGTCTGCTACGTATGGAAGGAGTGCAAGGTGACGAGCACGCTTCACTGCCTGAGCCACGCGGCGCTGATACTTCAGAGAAGTGCCTGTGATGCGGCGAGGGAGAATCTTACCCTGCTCGTTGAGGAACTTCTTCAGGAACTCTGGATCTTTGTAGTCGATGTACTTGATACCGCTCTTCTTGAAACGGCAATACTTCTTCTTCTTAACGTCAACTGTAGCAGGAGTTAAGTATCTGATTTCTGATGGTGCTGCCATGATTAAGCCTCCTTCTTGTTACGACGCTTTTCAGCATAAGCTGCAGCGTACTTTTCGTTCTTAACTGTGAGGTAGCGGAGCACACGCTCGTCGCGGCGCATCTGCAACTCTAATTTAGCAATCACTGTGGGTTCGGCCTTGAACTCAACCATCTGGTAGAAACCAGAAGTCTTCTTCTGAATAGGATAAGCGAGTGCCTTCAAACCCCAATCCTCAGTGCTGATGATTTCAGCACCCTTTTCCTTGAGGTAGTTGACAAACTTATCGGCCGCTTCCTTCATCTGAACATCAGACAAAACGGGAGTTAAAATGAAAACGGTTTCGTATTGATTCATAAGATCAATAATGTAAGTTTGATTTGTTAATAATTTTGTTTACGCTCCTGCATATTTTGCAAAAGCGGTGCAAAGGTACGAATAAGTGAGCACATGGCAAAATAAAACAAGTTTTTTTTGTGCCTTGTCGAACGAAAGTACCTTCGGCGAGGCCAAAGTACGGATTTTTTCAGTATAATTGACTATGAAAAACACTTTTTTGACGCTTAAACCGAAAATTCTTGCCGAAAAGTTTCGCCGTTTGAAGAAAATGTAGTTATTTTGTACCTGATTTGAATGACAATAACAAAAACTCAATAGATACAATGAAAAAGAATCTCGGTATTTTACTTATCGTGTTAGGCGCAGTGCTTCTCATTCTCTGCGCATTCGTTCCTTTCATGGGCGACTTGGCTGACCAGAACTGGTACACATGGGGCAGCATGTTCCTCATCATCGCTGGTCTCTTGACTCACATCTTCATCAACAAGAAGTTGGAGGCATAAGTAAACTAACATTTTTTCTTATTGCGAACATTTCTGTTCGAAAACAGTCACTCGAGTCAATTCGTGATTTGACTCGAGTTTTTTGATGTTTTGACTCCAGTGAAGATTTCCTCAGAGTCGATAAGGTAGGGTTATTGACAGATAAGGCAGGGTTATTGGGAAATAAGGGTGGGTTATTGGGAGATAAGGCAGGGTTATTAAAAAAGGGGACGCACCGTTTTAGGATGCGTCCCTTTTTATTTTTATAAGTTGCTATGAGCATAGCTTATGGCTCGATCTCACCTTCTGGTTCTTCAGTGTTGATGATAGGGTCACTACCACCGTTCGTAATGCTGACACACATAGGTGCTGTTACAATTTTCAGACCTGTCTCCTCCATTTCTGGAGTTACATACATTTTCTTGTCCATCTTAATCTAAACCTTTTTGAAATTAAAAATAATACTTTGAGAAAGTCATCAGTGTCCCGAACTTGTCGGGAACACTGATGATTAGTTAACATCTGATTACTGAATAGCAACCTTCTTGCCGTTGAAGATGTAGATACCCTTCTCAGTTGGCTGAGCATTGAGCTTCACACCGCTGATAGTGTACCAGCCTTCGCCGGCAACAGCAGCGTCTGCTTCAGCAGCAACACCGTTGATTGCAGTGAATGTGCCATCCTCTTCCTCGATGAAGATAAGTGCCTTGGCTGCAGCCTCAGCAGTTGGGAACTCGAGGTAAGCATTGGTCTGAACGAGTGTTACGTTTGCACTCTTAGGACCACCAGGATAGAACTCACGGGGTGTTGGCTTAGTGGAAGTAGATGCAAGGTAGAGCTGATTAGCCTGAGGACCCTTGTAGTCTTCATAGAGACCTACGAACTTAACGCCTCCGTCTTTAGCCACAGTTGCAGGACGAGCCTCAGTGTAAGAGAAGTCTGCAGGAATTGTCTGGTTGGTGATACGAATTTCCTTCATTTCATCAGCAGAGATTGGTTCTTCAATCTTAGCGATGAATGGAGTGTTTGCCTTGATCTTATTAGCCACCTGCAGTGCGAATACTACATTGCCGTTCTGAGACTTGGCTGCATCAAGCGTTTCTGCTGCACCATAACCCCACATGCGAGTGAAGAGTGTGCTTGGCTGCACATCGAATGGGAATACCCATGCATACCATTCGTCAGCCTTCATTGCACGTGCAGGCATGATGAACGTGATGCCTTCCAGACCCTTGTGGTCTTCGAGTACCTGTGCGAGGTTCTCCATGTCAAGAGGAATCTCAGTCAATGGGTAAACTGTCAACCAGCCATTATCGAAGCCTGGAACTGTTACACCGTCAATTTCTGTATCAGGAGCAAGTTCATAAGTAGCGCTTTCCTTAACAGTCAGCTTATAAGCATCCTCGTTGGCACCAATCTTATCTTTGCCTTCAAGTACAGAGAGTTCAATCAAAGACTTGATTTCATCATTCTCAGCCTTTTGCTCATCAGTAAGACCATTCATGCCAGACTTATTCCAACGCAGAGTACGTTGTCCAGGAAGGTAAATCGTTACATCGTAAGGATTGATGCTTCCAGCATAGTTAATCCACTGGTCTTTAGCTTCGACGCGCATCTGAGCCTTGGTGATGGTCAACAAGCCGTTCTTGAATGTGATGTCGAAGTTGGCTGGCTTAAGATCATTTCCATCAACCTTTGGAGCATGTACATTGATGACATGAGTATTACCAATCTGCTCCCTTGTTGCCTCTGCTTCAGTTCTTTCAACAACGTAGTAGCCAGCTAATTCCTGATAGAATGCCTCTGAAACTTCTTCCTTATTTGCATCAGTGATCTTGACCGTGAATTCAGGATCTGGTTGACCAAACTGCTTCGTCTTATCCTCAGCAGTGATGGTTACAGCAGCCTTTGTGATAGTGAACGTACCATTTTGGGTTCCAGTGATATAATAATTGCCATTGTCATAACTGCGAGAGTGCAGACCAACAGTGATTGGATATTCACCAACGTCTTCGCCATGATTCCATCGACCGTTTTGCCACCTGCCGCAACCAACATAGTAGCCTGTATTGTTAGGACCATTGTTGATGATACCGACAGCATTCATCTGTTCACGAGTCCATGCTTTATCGCCATCATATACCAAAGCGTCGAAGACAGGATCTTCCTCACCATACACCTTGGTAGCATTGCTTGCCTTAAGAATCAGTTCCTTGCGGGTGATTTGGTATCCGTCTGGATTTGGAATATATAGCACATTGCAATCTCTCAGAACCGTTGGACCATCGAGGTAAATGTCATAGTTACCAACATTGGTGCCTTCCTCTCTGGAAATCTTATAGACTGGAGTGCCAAGGATGAACAAAGGATCAGTAGAAACCTCTGTTTGGAGCCAATCAGAATAAGCCTTTACTGTGAGTTCCTTCTCCTCTTCACCATAAACCTGAGTCTTATTCTCTGGTCTTACAACGATAATAGGCTTTTCGTTGAGAGCGAGCAGACCATTGACAAACGTGATATCATAGTTGATGGCTGATACGCCAGTCTGATTGACGATCAGTGGATATACATCCTGCTCAATGGCATCACCCTTTGTCACGCCTGTAGGCTTAACGAAGTAAGGCTTCGTGTTGGTTGGGGCATCCTGATAGGTCGTTGCCAGGTCATCTGCATTTTCGCCATTGACAAAGCCGTCATATACGATTTCAAACGCATCTGGTACTGTTGTATACGATTGAGCCGCAATAGTCAAAGGAGCCTTTGTGATGGTGAAATTACCCCACTTCTTTGAAGCGGCGCCTGTAGCAACGTAACTGCCCTGCAACTGAATGTTACAAGTTGCTGTACCTACGTCCTTGTTGTTTTTGTAGTCAACAATAGTGTAGTCTTCATTAAGTGTAAGAACAGTATTTCCATCCTTTACGATTGGTTCAGGTTCCTGTGCCTGACCATTATATACGTAAGAAGGTTTTTCAAATGTAACGGTGATACCGCCAGTCTGATCTGTTGGAGTGATTGCGAAGCTATTTGCTACAGTTACTGCATAGTTCTTGGATGTTGCAGTGAATTCATACTGACCAACAGTCTCGCCTTCTGCTCTTGAGATGCTTGTGATGATGTCATTCTCACCAGGAGTGCCTGTTGCCTTGGTCTTGTCAGCCTCTGCCAACTGATTTTTCAAACCGTCATTGACAACATATTTGTAAGTTGGTTCAGCACCGTTGTACTTCTTCGTTGCAGTCTCAGGTGTTACGACAATAGTCAGAGGACGCGGACGGATAATCAGGTTAGAAGTAGTCTGGAGAGGATTGATCTTGTACTGGCACTCTGTATAATACTCTGGAGTGAAGTCATAGTAGTACTCATACTGTCCAACATCCTCACCTTCCTTACCAGTTGCTCTCTTAATGACGAGCCACTGTGCGATGTCTTCCTTAGAGTCGTCGCCAACAAGACCACCTTCAATCTCAAAGTTATCTACACTTGGGTGCACAGGGTCTGCTTCGCCATAATTCTTGTAAACATACGCAAGATTGATGGCAAGGGTATGACCATTAATTCTGTACTGGCGCGTTTGGTCAGCACCTTCATAAGCACCAATAAATTTGATGGTGAAGTTGTAACTACCTACAGTCGTGGAGTTAGCATTTTCATAGACAACTTCATAGTCAACACCTTCCGTCAACTGGTCTTCGCCAACCATCACATAACTGTCACCGCCCTCACTAAAGTTTGGCTTTTGTACAGTTCCGTCGTATTCAAATGACTCCTTAAACTCAACCTCAGCTTGAACGTTCTGTACAGGAACAGCCTGAGCCTGAAGTGGTGCAGTAGCTTGAAGAGTAGGAACCATCAGCACCTGGAACTTCTCTTCGTCAAAGTTATCATAAGCAATACCAAAACCATTTGGGTTTGCTGTCAGATGTTCGTCTGCAATATCTCTTTCAACACTTGCCAGACCATACTGCTTGGCTTGAGGACCGAAGGATGTATTACCCCAAGGCATGATGTATTGAACCCCGTCTTCACCCTTATACGTGAGGACAATCTGCCAGCTGGAGATGTTTCCAAACGCACCAGCGTTATCATTATTGGCAAACGAAAAGGCAATGTTGTCCTCGTTGGGGCCGCCCTCGACACCTGTTACGCTCCAAAGACGGGATTCCACATCTTCGCCGTATTCATCGTGAAGGTCGATCCACCATTGATCGGCTCGGCCGCGATCGTCATTTGCAGCAAATCGCTCAGAGGTGTCGATGGTACCATTAGTATTAATTTTGTCACCAGTAATCAAATAAACTGGGTCGCCACCCCCAGTATAAACAACGTCGGCCCATGGGTACTGTTCATAGTAGAGAGCGTATGCACCATTCTCTGCCATGGCAGCATTAAACGTTGCTTCACTGTTTACACGTGAGTAGTTAACGACTTTACCTACAGTGAAAGGTACATAAAGCATCGTCTTGGAAGTCTCCTCAGTTACTTTGATACCAAGATAATACTCACCAGGTGTTTGAGTTGCAAGCACTTTAGTCTTGTTTGCGTCAAAAACACCTTGAACCGCATAAGCTGTTTCCGCCAGGGGTGTACCTCCCTTTGTAACAGAAACGACCGTCGGTTCTGCGGTTACAGCCACATACTGATCACTGAGGGTGACGAGGAAGTCACCAGCAAGAACAGCAGCAGGACCGGTTGCCCACGAACTCAGGAATGAGAACAGGGCGATTAAAGCAAATAGTACTTTCTTTTTCATAATACTAAAAGTTTTAATTTGGATTGTTAATAAATAATGTTAATTGTAAATAATGTTGTTGTTATTATTTTTTCTCATCTTATTAAGTTGTACGGGGAAAAGTCCCCTCGCGTGCCCGTCGGAGTTGCCTTCCCGCCCACGGTCTGACAGCGCTCCCCATCATCACAAGTCCGTTCCCACTGGTTTCTCTCGCGTGCGTACATTTATATATAATATGTCGGCCGCTATGTTTAACGGCCGCATAACCAACTGATAAACAGTATGTTTAAGAAGAGCAAAATGCAACGAGTAACAAACGAGTAACAAAATTCCCATTCGTCAAATTCATAATTTCAGCCTTGTCATTCCAACTTTTCACGTTTTTCATACCTATCCTCCTGATTCTGTTACGATTGCAAAAATCCGCTAAACATAGCATCCGGGTAACAAACTGGGTAACAAAATTAGGGGTGAGAGGTAAGGAGTTAGAGGTAAGAGGAAAGGGGTGAGAGGTAAGGAGTTAGAGGTAAGAGGAAAGGGGTGAGTGGTGAGAGGTAAGAGGTTGGATGGGGGAGAATAGGGGTACAAAAAAAGGTGGGCAACACGAAGTTGTCCACCTTATATGATAATATGTCCGAAAAACGCTGAGTTAACTCGATTTGTCGAATGAGTTAACTCACAGGCCATTTTGAGTTAACTCACGTTTTTTCAGTCCTTATCTGCGCTCTCGTCGGAAATGACCAATTTGTAGCCTTTTCCATGTACGTTGATGATTTCCACGTTGGGATCTGCTCTCAGGTGCTTGCGCAGTTTGGTGATATACACATCCATCGAACGGGCATTGAAGTAGTTGTCGTCAATCCAGATGGTCTTGAGGGCATAGTCGCGCTGCAAGAGTTCGTTCTGGCGGTTGCTGAGCAAGGTGAGCAGTTCAGCCTCCTTGGTGGTGAGTTTCTCCTGCTTGTCGTCAATGCTCAACATCTGCTTCTGGGTGTCGAACGTGAATTTGCCAATCTGACGCACGGTCGCATCCTTGTTCTTCTTGCCACGTACGCGGCGCAGGATGGCCTCGATGCGGAACACCACCTCTTCCATTGAGAAAGGTTTGGTGATGTAGTCATCGGCACCCAGTTCGAAACCTTCACGTACATCGTCCTTCATGTTCTTGGCTGTAAGGAACATGAATGGCATGTCGTTGTTCATCTCCTTGATTTTTCCTGCCAGAGTGAAGCCATCCATGCGTGGCATCATCACGTCGAGGATGCAGAGGTTGAAACTCCCTTGCAGGAATGTGTCGAAACCCTCTTCACCGTCTTGGCAGAGTGTGGTGTTATAACCCTTTGCCTCCAGGTACTCGCGGAGCAACATACCGAGGCTCTCGTCGTCTTCACAAAGAAGGATGTTCACTTCTTCCAATTTGTCGTCTGTAATCATAGTTGTATCATTTTTAAGTTATTACGTTATGTCGTTATTACGTTATGTCGTTTAGAATTGGGCTGGTTACTCATTCATCTTCAATTTGATGATGAATTTCGTGCCGATGCCAGGTTCGCTCTCCGCCACAATAGTGCCCTTGTGGTCTTTCACTATCTTGTGTACGTAGGCGAGTCCGAGTCCGAAGCCTTTCACGTCGTGCAGATTGCCTGTATGTACACGGTAGAACTTCTCGAAGATACGCTTCAGGTCTTCCTTCTTGATGCCGATACCGTTGTCTTTGATGGAGACGCAGAGCAGTCCTGGTTCGTTCCAGGTCTCCACGTTAAGCTCCAGGTCCACATCCTTGCGGCGATACTTCACCGCATTGTCCATCAAGTTGAAGATGACATTGGTGAAGTGCATGTCGTCCACACAGATATTGGGTTCAGTGGCATTCAGATTGGTGATGATCTTACCACCGTTCCTCTCCACTTTCAGCGCAAAGGTGTGGGTCACGCCAGCAATCAACTCGTTGATATCCACTTCCTTCATGTGCAGGTTGGCCCGCTGATTCTCGTACATGGAGAGCTGCAGTACCTTCTCCACCTGGAATCTGAGGCGTTTCGTCTCGTCGATGATGGTCGAGGTGAGACGCTGCATTAGGGCTGGTGTTTTGGTCACTGAGTCATCGCCCAACATCTGTGCTGCCAAGGAAATGGACGAGATAGGCGTCTTGAACTCATGTGTCATATTGTTGATGAAGTCATTCTTCAACTCCGTCAGTTTCTTCTGCCTGAAAATTAGTATCAGTGTGACAATGAATGTGATAAGCAGGATGAGCGTAAAGATGAGCGATGGAATCATGAACCACATCGAGCGCCAGATATACTTGCCCAAATCGGGGAAATGTACCTTCAGCACACCACCACTTTGCATGGGGTCGTTCTTGAACAGCACCTCCGTGAACACCCGATCGTTACCTTTCTCATCGTAGTCGGAACATTGATAGACCATTCGTCCGTTGCTGGTGCTGACCACAAAGTGATAGGGGATATTCACGCCGTTATTGCTCAGTTGCGTCTTCAGAATCTGATCCAGTTCAATGAAATCGATACGCTCGTTCAACGGACGGTCGCTGGCTGTGTAGAGAATGGTGTAGATAACCTCCTCCACCAGCTTCTTTTCTGTGGCATAGCGCATGTCCATGATTTCTTTCAGTGAACGCAGGCGATCTTTGTTGTTGGAACTCTTCTTGGTGAAGTACTTGTCCGACAAGTTCGTGCTGACCGTGGTTTCACGTGAGGTGAACACACTGCCATCCTTGGCTACCACCTGGTGCATGTGCTGCACCACCGACGAGTCCGTGTTGGCATAAACCGAGTCGTAGGCCAAAGCAATGCCATTCACCGCATCCGACCCCTCTTCCAAATATCGTTTTGTTTCCGAAAGCTCCAGTTGGTGCGCCGTTTCATAGAGGCTGCGGTTCACAGACTCCTCGAAATATTCATAGCGCAATGAGGTCACCTCTTCGATGTACCGCATCTGCATAATCAGCAGACTGGCAAACGAGATGCCCATAACTACTGCGAGAACTATGATGGTCGATTTCTTCATCTTTTATTTCTTTGCTACAAATTTAGTGCAATTCTTAAAATTATAACGCTAAAATCATTCGGAAAATTGTGTTAAGGTTAATTTATTGACGAATATTAGCAAATAAAGGATGGTTTACTTATGTTTTTGTTAATTAACATAGAAATAGGGAACCTGCATCAGCAGATTCCCCATTCGTTGTATCGCATGGGTCGGACATCGCCAACCCTGTGCGTTGTTTGCAAGTATTAATCCTCGTCCTTGCTCTGTTCCTCGAATTCCTTCATCAGCTTCTGCTGGATGTCGGTTGGAACAAGCTCGTAAGAAGCGAACTTCATGATGAAGCTGGCACGTCCACCAGTGATGGAGCTGAGGGTGGTGGAGTAGCTGGAAAGGCTCTTCAATGGCACCTTCGCAATCAGTTTCTCATAACCGCTTTCGCTCTCACTACCGATAATCATACCGCGACGACCCTGAAGGTCGGACATCACGTCACCCATCTTGTCACCAGGAACGAACACCTCTACATCGTAGATAGGCTCCAGCAACTTTGGACCTGCCTCCTTGAAGGCGTCAGAGAATGCGTGACGACCTGCCAACATGAAGGAAAGTTCGTTTGAATCCACTGGGTGCATCTTACCGTCGTAAACGATGACACGTACATCACGTGCATAAGAACCTGTCAGCGGACCTTGTTCCATACGGCTCATGATACCCTTCAGGATGGCTGGCATAAAGCGTGTATCGATGGCACCACCCACCACAGAGTTGATGAACACGAGCTTGCCGCCCCATTCGAGGTCAACTTCTTCCTTACTCTTAGCGTTGATCTTGAACTCTTGGTTGCCAAACTTATAGCTTGTTGGGTCAGGCATACCGTCGTAGTAAGGTTCTACGATGAGGTGTACCTCACCGAACTGACCAGCACCACCTGACTGCTTCTTGTGACGGTAGTCGGCACGAGCTGCCTTGGTGATGGTCTCACGATATGGAATCTTTGGCTCTTCAAACTTGATGCCAATCTTCTCGTTGTTCTCCATGCGCCACTTCAAGGTGCGGAGGTGGAACTCACCCTGACCCTTCACGAGTGTCTGTCTCAGTTCCTTTGACTGCTCGAGGATCCATGTTGGGTCTTCCTGTGCCATCTTCTGGATAGCGGCTACCATCTTTTCTGTATCTCCTTCATTCTCAGCCTTTACGGCACGGATATACTTAGGATCAGGGTACTTCACGAAGTTGAAACGATGGTCGCAGTCCTTGCCAGCCAGCGTGTTACCTGTGCGTACATCCTTCAGTTTCACTGTACAACCGATGTCACCAGCCACCAGTTCTTCCACCTTGATGCGGTTGGCACCTGCACAGCAGAACAGCTGAGCCATGCGCTCCTTCGAACCACGGTCTGTGTTGGTTAGGTCATCACCTTCGTGTACCTTACCAGACATCACCTTGAAGTACTGCACACCACCGATGTGTGGCTCGTTGGCAGTCTTGAAGAAATAGAGGGAAGTAGGAGCATTTGGATCTGGTATCACTTCCTCACCACGGGTGTTGTGTACCTGTGGCATCTCGTCCACGAATGGCACCACATTGCCGAGGAATTCCATCAGACGGCGCACACCCATATCCTTGGTAGCACATACGCAGAATACAGGGAACATAGAACGTGTAGCCAATCCTCTGCGGATACCCAAACGAAGTTCGTCTTCTGTAAGTGCTTCAGTCTCAAAGAATTTCTCCATCAAACCTTCGTCGTTCTCAGCGGCAGCCTCCACGAGGGCACGGTGCATTTCCATGGCCTTGTCCATTTCCTCTGCAGGAATTTCCTCGATGATAGGAGCACCACCTTCTGGCTTCCATGAGTACTTCTTCATCAGCAGCACGTCGATGAGGCTGTTGAAGTCTGGACCTTCGTTCAATGGATACTGGATTGGAATCACCTTAGGACCGTAGATGCCGATCAAGCTGTCCAACACCTGATGATAGTCGCACTTCTCTGAATCGAGCTGATTCACGAGGAAGATGACTGGCTTGCCCAACTTCTCCGTGTAGCGGAAGTGGTTCTGTGTACCTACCTCTGGACCATACTGGCCGTTGATGAGCAACAGAGCGGTGTCCGTCACATTCAAAGCTGTCATGGCAGCACCCACGAAGTCGTCGGCACCAGGACAGTCGATGATGTTCAACTTCTTGTTGTTCCACTCCACATGGAAAACGGTGGAGAAGACACTGTAGCCGTATTCCTGTTCCACTGGGAAGTAGTCACTCACGGTATTCTTCTGTGTGATGCGACCGCGACGGCTGATGATTCCTGCTTCATACAAAAGTGCTTCGGTAAGAGTGGTCTTACCGGCACCGTCATTGCCAAGCAAGGCAATGTTCTTGATCTCGTTAGTTTGGTAAACTTTCATTGTTTAGGTTAGATTTATAATTGAATTTTTGTAATTTTTCGAAAAACGGCATAAAATTACAGCTTTTTATTGGGATGGAGCGAAAAAAACTTATGTTATTTAGCATTTTTCATGATTATTAAGAAAAATATGAGTAATTTTGTCCTCATATGGCAGGAATTTACTTACATATTCCCTTTTGTAAGTCACGTTGCATCTATTGTGGCTTCTTTTCCACCACTTCGCTCCAACAACGTCATGACTATGTGGATGCGGTGGTGGAAGAACTGCGTCAACGTCGTTCGTTTTTGGCTGATCAACCCATCGAAACCATCTATTTCGGTGGTGGCACTCCCTCACAGTTGCCACCCGATGAACTGAAACGGATGCTGGATGCCATTTATTATATATATAATGTACGCGAGGGAGCGGAAGTGACCCTCGAAGGTAATCCCGACGATCTCACTCCTTCCTTCCTGCAACATTTACGTCAGATGGGGGTGAACCGTCTCAGCATGGGTGTGCAGTCTTTCGATGATGCACGACTCCATTTTCTTCACCGTCGCCACACTGCTGCACAAGCTATCCAGGCAGTCCATGATGCCCAAGCGGCAGGTTTCACCAACATCAGCATTGACCTGATGTTCGGTTTCCCGAATCAGACGCTCGATCAATGGAAACAAGATGTACAGACTGCGCTTTCCTTACAAGTGCAGCACCTTTCTGCCTATTCTCTGATGTACGAGGAGGGCACTTTGTTGGAACGGATGCTCACTGCCGGAGAGATTGCTGAGGTGGATGAAGAGGTGTCCTTGCAAATGTATGAATACCTGATAGATGCCTTACAAGCTGCCGGTTACAAGCATTACGAATTGAGCAATTTCGCCTTGCCTAATAAGCAATCACGCCACAATTCCAGCTATTGGCACGGGATTCCCTATTTAGGGGTGGGGGCTGGGGCGCATTCCTACGACGGTCATGACCGTTACTACCATCCGGATTCCTTGGAGAAATACATGGAGCATCCCACTTCGTTGGTGGTGGAACATCTGACGGATCATGAGCGTTATGATGAGTTCGTCTTCACAGCCCTCCGTACTTCAGAAGGGCTCAACCTTTCTGATTTGGAACAACAATTGGGTGCATCCTATCAAGAATACTGCCTCCAGAATGCCCAACGGCATCTGAAGGCAGGTCTCCTATCTCTTACGGGCGATACACTCTGTCTCACCCGACGTGGACTCTTCATTTCCAACGAGGTCATGTCCGACCTCATGTGGGATGAATGATTAAGGAAGTAATTCGCCCATCTTGTTCAGGAGGTCTTCACCTCTCAAGTCTTTGGCAACGATGTTGCCCTGCTCGTCAACGAGCACATTGGCAGGGATGGCCTGTACATGATAGACAGCGCATGCTTCACTTTCCCAACCCTTCAAGTCACTCATCTGTGGCCAAGGCATCTTGAGTTCAGCAATGGCTTTCACCCAGGCATCCTTTTCGTTGTCAAGCGATACGCCGACCACTTCAAAGCCTTTGTCATGGAACTTCGTGTAGGCTTCCACCACTGTCGGCATCTCTGCACGGCAAGGACCGCACCAACTTGCCCAGAAGTCAATCAGCACATACTTGTTCTTGCCAACATAATCGCTGATTTTCATGGACTTACCCTTCGGGTCGTCCATCTTCAAGTCTGTGTATTCATGACCAATGGCAGTTGCTTCCTGTGCCTTCTTCTCTTCCATAATGGATTTATACACAGGGAAATTAGGCTGCTTCTCGCCAAAGAGTTTCAAGATTTCCTCGTTGTCTTCCTCTGAGAAGTTGAAGGAGCAGAAACCAAACAGCATATCGCTGCATGCAGATGGTACATGGTCAATGATGAATTGCTTCTGATAAGCCACCATCACTTTCTGCAGTGAGTCAAGTTTTGCTTGTGCGGCTTGTCTTTCCACTTCACTCTTGGTCGAGTCTGAAGTGACCTGCCAAGGTTCATCCATCTGCTGACCAATCTTGCTGCATTCTTCCTCAAATTCGTTATACAGTTTTCCGTTAGGACCACCCTCAATCTTGCTCTCACCTTCACCCTTGATCAGTGCTGCCTTGATGTCGCCCTTCTCTAAGATGAACTGTGCCATCGTGGTTGGTTCACCCGCATGGATAGGCATTAGCCAACGCAGGGTGGCACCTTCGCACTCGCCACTGAATTCGAACTTGCCATCTTTGATGATAGCGGTGTCTGTCGGAACCATGTTGAAATAGCCTTGCATCTCGCAGATAAAGACAGTGTCACCGTCCTGTGTACCTTCAGCCGTACCCGTGATGGTGTAGGCGTTTTCCGACTTCTGCGAACAAGCTGCTGTCAGCATCAGCATAGCCGACAACGTCAAAAAAAGCAAGTTTCTCATAAATTTATCCTTTCATTGAATGTGATTAAATAATCCTTCCCGACATGACCAACTTTGTTGGTCTCCTCTATCAAGTGCAAAGATACTCCTTTTTTTTCAAACAACCATTCTTTTTCGATAAAATATATTGTGTGTACGTACACAATGCACGTTTTTACCCCAGAAGTGTTCTTTTTTGCCCCCATGAAATGTTTTTTTCAACAAAAATGTAAAAAAAAGAGATTTCCGAGAACAACGTATCTTAAAAAGTGCGTAACTTTGCAGCGGTTTTGAAAGCAAATAAATTGTTTAACATTAAAAAGTAAAAGAAATTATGAAGAAGTTGGTTTTCGCAGCTGTTGCTGCAATTGCTCTCATGGCATCTGTATCTTTCGTATCTTGCGACCAGAAGGCTGCTCCTGCTACTGATTCTGTAGCTGTTGACACTACTGTTGTTGAGGATACTATCGTAGCTGCTGACACTTTGGCAGCTGACACTGTTGCTGCTGACACTATCGCTGAATAATCAGAAATAGTTGAAGAGCTCAACTTTCGGGGTGTGAATCCCAAGAGAATTGAACCTGCAAGACTTCGTCTCGCAGGTTTTTTTATGGCAAAATAAAATCGGACTACTTGATAAGTAATCCGATTTTGTGTTTATGATGCCAAGCTGATACCTCGTTCGTATGCCATCTGACGTAGGTTAAGAATGGCATAACGCATCCTGCCAAGGGCGGTGTTGATGCTGCAATTGGTCTTCTCTGCAATTTCCTTGAAAGAAAGCTCATCTTTCACACGCATCAACAGTACTTCGCGCTGGGGATCTGGCAACATGGCGATGAGTCCTTTGATCTCTCTGAGGGTCTGCTGGTCAATCATCTCCTTTTCACGGTTTTCATTCACGGCGATGTCGGCGTTGTTGAACAAGTCAACCTCCGATTCGTCATTGGAAAGGATAATCGCGTTAGGACTTGTGCGATAGTAGTCAATGAGATGATTATGGACAATGCGCATCATCCACGAGGAAAATTTACCGTTTTCGGCATATTGCCCGCTCTTGATGCGTACCACCATCTTCATGAAGACGTCTTGGAAGAGGTCTTCAGCGAGTTCCTGATTCTTGACTGAATAGAGAAGATATGAAAACACTCTCTGCTGATAGCGCTTCAGCAAGGTGTCGAATGCACTATTATTGCCTTCTTGATACAAACTAACCAACTGCTCGTCGGCGAGTTCACGGAGCTGTTTCATTATGCTTTTGTCTTTGGTTTAGCGTAATGTCTCTTCTATAGGCAATAAAATTTTTGAAGTTAATATTTAGGTTTATTTTGCATTTTTGCGCTGCAAAGTAACGTCTTTTATTTTTAATTTGCAAATTTTTTACACAAAAAATGCATTTTCTTTGATTTTTAACCCTCTCAGCAGGTCTGTAACAGGCATTTTCTTCTTTCCTTCAAGCTGCAGGGTCTTGATGTTGAGCCAACCATCAGCCGTAGCGACACAAAGACCATGCGGCGATTTCACTAATGAGATCGTACCGGGCACACACCCCGTATGGCTCTCCCCATTTACGGGGGAGATGCCCGTTAGGGCAGAGAGGGTCTCTGCCTCATATATCTTCACAGACTTTCCTTCCAGCGTTGTCCACGCAGCGGGGTAGGGGCTGAGTCCACGAATGAAGTCATAGATGCGTTTGGTGGGTTGGTTCCAGTCAATGCGGCAGGTCTCACGGAAGATTTTCGGAGCTGGCGTGAGCGGCACATCCTTAAAGTGGTCTTGTGGAACGGATGTAACCGTTCCCGCGATGATGTTATCCACCGTTTCCGTCACCAATTTCCCACTCAGCACCATCAACTTATCATGTACCACCTCCACATTATCGGTCTCTTCAATCGGAATCTTCACCTGCTGAATGATGTCACCTGTGTCAATCTCATGTTTGAGGAAGAAGGTTGTGATACCCGTCTCGGTCTCACCGTTGATGACAGCCCAGTTGATGGGTGCAGCACCACGATATTTAGGCAGAAGACTGGCATGAGCATTAAACGTACCAAGAGGAGGCATGCTCCACACTATTTCCGGCAACATACGGAACGCTACAATAATCTGAAGATCAGCCTTCAATGCTCTCAGTTCCTCCACGAACGCTGGGTCTTTGAGCTTCTCTGGCTGCATCACCTTCAGTCCATGTTCCACTGCATATTGCTTCACAGGACTGGGCTGAAGCACACTCCCGTGACGTCCCATCGGCTTGTCCGGCATTGTGACAACAGCCACCACATTGTAGCCACCTTCCACCAAAGCACGCAGGCTCTCCACCGCAAAGTCCGGAGTGCCCATATACACAATTCTCAATTCCTCCTTATTTTTCATTTATCATTTTTCATTTATCATTTAGCGTAGCGCCGCAGCGCTTTCGCGCTACTCTTGACTAAATTTCATCAATGTTTCCCGATAACTCGTAAATAATCCCGACCGTGAGACAAAGCCGAGATAGACCTTGTTTTCATCCACTACAGGCAGGTTCCAGGCACCTGTTTCCTCGAACTTTTTGGCTGCCACCTTCGGCGTGTCGTTGGCCATCAGCAAAGCAGGTGGTTCTTTCATAAATCGCCCGACGGTATATTGCCGATACAGTTCAGGTCTGAACATATACAGCCTGACAGAATCGAGCGACACCACTCCTAAGAGTTTGCCGGCAGCATCCACCACGGGGAAGATGTTACGGTGTGACTTTGAGATTGTTACGATAAATCTGCTGAAAGGCATATCTGCGGTCACCGTCTTATAATCACGCTCAATCAACGACTGAAGTTTCAGCACCGTCAGGATGGCATTGTCCTTGTTGTGAGTGAGGAGCTGTCCCTTACGTGCCAGTCGCATCGCATAAATGCTGTGGGGCTCGAAGAGGTTGATGGTCAGATAGGACACTGCCGACACAATCATCAAAGGCACGAACAAGCCGTAACCACCTGTCAGCTCTGCAATTAGGAAGATACCCGTGAGGGGTGCGTGCATCACACCCGACATCAGTCCGGCCATACCGTACAGTCCGCAGTTCTTGGGCGAAAGGTAGCAGGAATTGCCCATAGAGAGTCCAAAGCCCATATCCCAAAGGTGAGCAAATATAAAGCCTGCGATGCAACCGAGGAAGAGGCTGGGTGCGAACACTCCACCACATCCACCACCACCATTTGTGGCAGTCGTAGCAAACACCTTCAGCAGCAACACCAATCCGAGGTAAATCAGCAGGTTGCTGTCGTTCTCATAGAAGAGGGTGTTGTGCATGATCTCCTTCGCTGACGCACTGTTAATCAGCTGGTTAATCACATCATAACCCTCGCCGTACATCGCTGGGAAAAAGTAAATCAGCACACCCAACACAATCGCACCCAACAGGAACTTATACCGTTTCTTCTTGATCTTTCCAAAGATCCCCTCCAACCAGTTCATCGTCCGTGTAAAGTAGAGGCTGACCAGTCCGCAAGCGATACCCAACAGGATGCACCCTGGGATGATGTCAATCGTGAATGCCTTGTTGAGACTGAAGTCGAACAAAGGTGCCGTTCCATAAAAAGCGTACGACACACACACCGAAGTGATACTGGTGATCATCAAGGGCAGCAACGACGAGAAACTCAGGTCGAGCATCAGCACTTCGAGCACAAACACCAGTCCTGCAATCGGTGCCTTGAACACACCCGACACAGCTCCTGCCGCACCGCAACCCACCAGCAGCATCAGCGTCTTGGGTTGCAAATGGAAGCGCTTACCGAAGTCCGAACCCCAAGCAGCACCCGTCAACACAATCGGTGCCTCGGCTCCCACCGAACCACCAAAACCGATGGTGATGGCGCTGGCGATAATGCTCGACCAGCGGTTGTGCGACTTGATGCGGCTCCGACCTCTCGACATCGCATACAAGATCTTCGTCACCCCGTGACTGATGTCTCCCCGCACAATATACGTCACAAAGAGCATCGCCAGGAGAATACCCACCGCTGGGAACACCAAATAGAGCAGGTTCATGTCTTCAACCGCAAAGCCAGACGTGAGCAGATGCTTGATCTCCTCAATCAGAGACTTCAACACGAAGGCCGTCAACCCCGTGCACACACCCACCATCAGGCTGATCATCAGCACGATCTGTCGTTCTGAATGGTCACCCTTCAGCCACTCGGTGATGGCCTGGTTCAACTTAATCTCCTTACGTCTAATCCCGATGGAATTCATATAACAGACCCTCTCTGCCCTCTGGGCATCTCCCCCGTAGAGGGGGAGAGCCATCCGGCTTGTAGGGAATTATTTTTGGATTAACACTTATAACTTATAATATGTATTACTTTGTTTTAATATCTCATTACGCGCATCCCGTATGGTCTCCCTCCCCTTCTACGGGGGAGGGCCGGGGAGAGGGTCTCTTCTCCCCCTCTACGGGGGAGATGCCCTTTAGGGCAGAGAGGGTCTACTCCCTTATAATTGTGAATTGCCCGTTCGCATTCATCTTGATGATGCTGCTGGGCTTATGCTTCTCACGACTCTGCCGACTGTACTTCACCACATAATCCACCGCTTCCTTGATCTCGTCGCTGATTTCCTCAAATGTCTGTGGGGTCGGCTCCCCGCTGATATTGGCGCTGGTACTCACAATCGGCTTCTGGAAACGGAAACAGAGTTCCTTGCTGAACTCCTCCCTCGTGATACGCAATCCAGCACTTCCGTCCTCCGCAATCACGTTGGGTGCCAAACCCGTCACGTTGTCAAAAATGACCGTCAACGGCTTCTCACTCAACTCGATCATATTCCAAGTCACATCCGCCACATTCCTGACATACCGCTGCAACCTTACATCGCTGTCTACCAGACAGATAAGTGCCTTGCTATCCTCTCTTCTCTTGATAGCAAACACCTTCTTCACGGCCTCCTCATTTGTGGCATCACAACCAATGCCCCACACCGTGTCCGTAGGGTAGAGGATCACGCCCCCAGCCCTCATCACCTCTATCGCTTTTTTTACTTCGTCCTGTAACATAATCGCTTCGCTAAATGATAAATGACAAATGATAAATGAGAAATCGCCCAGCGCGTGGGCTGGTTAAAACTCACTTGTAAAATGGAACTTGATCTTCTTGAAATCCTCCTGCGCCATCTGCAGCACATACCCCGAGTCAGCCAGGAACACATCTCTTCCCTCCTTATCCTTCGCCATATACTGGTATTTCCTCTTCTTAAATGCCTCCAGCTCCTCCTCATCCTCACTCTCGATCCAACAAGCCTTATACAGACTCACAGGTTCCCACTTACACTTCGCATTATACTCATTCTCAAGTCGATACTGAATCACCTCAAACTGCAGCTGTCCCACCGTACCGATAATCTTTCGGTTGTTGAACTGGTTCACAAACAGCTGTGCCACACCTTCGTCCATCAACTGATTGATACCCTTCTCCAACTGCTTCGTCTTCATCGGGTCGGCATTCTCAATATACTTGAACATCTCAGGCGAGAAACTCGGCAATCCCTTGAAATGCAGCTGTTCACCTTCCGTCAATGTATCTCCAATCTTGAAGATGCCATTATCCGGCAGACCTACGATATCACCAGGATAAGCCTCGTCAATCGTGCTCTTTCGTTGGGCCATAAACTGCGTCGGACTTGAGAATCTCACCGTCTTCCCGTTCCTCACGTGCAGATAGGGGGCATTCCTCACGAACTTGCCCGAGCAAACCTTGCAGAATGCCGTACATGAACGGTGGTTCGGGTCGATATTTGCCGTAATCTTAAAGATGAAACCCGTGAATTTGGGCTCTTCTGGCTGCACCATACGTTCCTCAGCTGTCGTCGGACGCGGATTGGGTGCGATTTCCACAAAGCAATCCAGCAATTCCTGCACACCAAAGTTGTTCAGCGCCGATCCAAAGAACACAGGAGCCACTTCTGCTTCCAGATACGTGTTCACATCGAACGTATCATACACACCGTCAATCATTTCCAGGTCCTCGCGCAACTTCTCCGCATCTTCCTTCCCCACACGCTCGTCCAGCTCTTCCGAGTGGATATCCACGTTCACCTTCTCCGTCACCATCTGCTTGTTTGGCGTGAAGAGGTTCAGGTTGTCCTCATAGATATTATACACTCCCTTGAACCGTGCTCCCTGATTGATCGGCCAAGACAGCGGTCGCACCTTGATCTGCAACTCGCTCTCCACCTCGTCCAACAAGTCAAACGGGTCCTTACCCTCACGGTCCATCTTATTGATAAACACAATCACAGGTGTCTTTCTCATCCTACACACCGTCATCAGCTTCCTCGTCTGAGCCTCCACACCTTTCGCGCCGTCAATCACGATAATCGCCGAATCCACAGCCGTCAAAGTCCTGAAGGTATCCTCCGCAAAGTCCTGGTGACCAGGTGTATCCAAGATGTTCACCTTGTAGTCTTTATAGTCAAACTCCATCACTGACGTACTCACAGAGATACCCCTCTGCTTCTCAATCTCCATCCAGTCGCTCGTCGCCGTCTTCTTGATTTTATTACTCTTCACGGCACCAGCCACCTGAATCTGACCGCCAAACAGCAGCAGTTTCTCCGTCAACGTCGTCTTACCCGCATCCGGGTGCGATATGATCGCAAACGTCCTTCTTCTTTCTATCTCGTTCATAATTGCGCTACGCTAAATGATAAATGACAAATGATAAATGATAAATTCATATCAAACTCTTCTTTGTCGTTTATCATTTTTCATTTAACATTTAGAAGTTTGTCTATCAACTCTTCTTTGTCGTTTATCATTTATCATTTCTCATTTATCATTTAGAAGTTTGTTTATACAAACTTCGACTGACTCCTCCCAATAAGGCACTTCCACCCCATACGTCCTCTTAATCTTCGTCTTATCCAACACCGAATAATGCGGTCTTGCCGCTGGGGTAGGGTATTCCTCCGTATGCAGCGGCTTCACCTTACACCCCTCAATCCCCGCAATCCGATGGATTGCCTTCGTAAAGTCATACCAAGAAATCACGCCCTCATTACTGAAATGGTAAATCCCAGGCACAATCCCCTGATTGATCGCCACAAAAATCACCGCAGCCAGATCCCTCGCATATGTCGGCGTACCTATCTGGTCAAAAATCACACCCAACTCCTTCTTCTCCTTCCCCAACCGAATCATCGTCTTCACAAAGTTGTTCCCAAACGTCGAATACAACCAAGCCGTCCTGATAATCAGATACTTCTCGCACTCCCTCATCACACTCTTCTCCCCTTCCAGCTTCGTCCTTCCATACACCGAATTCGGACACGTCGGCTGTTCCTCCGTCACAGGTCTGTAATTCGTCCCGTCAAACACATAATCCGTACTGATCTGCACCATACATCCCCCTCGCTTTCCCACAGCCTTCGCCAGATACCCGGGAGCCACATTGTTCAGCAAATCACACAACTCCTCATTGCTCTCCGCCTTATCCACAGCTGTATAAGCCGCACAGTTCACCACACAGTCTATCTCATGACCCTCCACGAAAGCCTCCACCTCCGCTTCGTTCGTGATATCCAACTTCTGAGCCACCGATCCCTCTGGAATCACCACATCCGTAAAGAAATACGTATGCTGCCCATTCTCCTTAGCCAACAGCTGCATCTCATTCCCCAGCTGTCCGTTGCATCCAGTAACTAAAATTCTCATAATACCAGACCCTCTCTGCCCTTTGGGCATCTCCCCCGTAGAGGGGGAGAACCATTCGGCTTGTTGGGTAATTATATTTATAAAGTTTGTATATTTTGTCGAATAATATGAATAGTATGATCCGTTTCGTATAACACATCTTCGTTTTTGAAGCGAAGAACGTGATACCCCATTCCTTTCAATCTCTGACTCCTCATCTCATCTTCCTTTTTCTGCTCTTCTGTCAAATGGTATTCACCATCTACTTCTATGACAAGTTTCTTCTCCAAACATACAAAATCTACGATGAAGTCCAAAATGGCATGTTGTCTTAGGAACTTGACTCCCAATTTCTTCCCTTTTAATTGTTTCCACATCACAACTTCTGCCATTGTTGGGTTGCCTCTGTTCTCTTTTGCAAACTCTTTCAACACCCCATATCTATCAGGACAAGTAGTCTTAAAGAATCTATCCATCTCCCCTTCTTTTATTATTTCATATCCTTTCCCACCCCGCATGGTCTCCCTCCCCATTTACGGGGGAGGGCTGGGGAGAGGGTCTCTTTATAACTCCAGCTCCCCCTCCTTCTCCTTCTTATAATACTCACTCAACATCCCCACAAACTTCGCGATATGATCAATCGCCGTCGCTGTCTCCACCGACACCTCCTTCTTCTGAGCCCTCAGCAGCATCACCCCATACAACGCATCAAAGCAATTCTCAATCTCCCCCTTAAGATCCTCTCTGTCCTGATCTTCCGGTTTGTTCCCAAACGGCTTCCTCTCCGAATGGTCTCCCTCCCCTTCTACGGGGGAGGGCTGGGGAGAGGGTCTTCTTTTCCCTCTCAACTCCACAATATACGGAAGCACCTTATAATACATCGCCGAATACATCGGGTGCTTACTCGACTTCAGCAACTGCGCATGCAAATCACTCAGCAGAATGATGATATTCTTATTCACCTGCAGATGTCCCCGCTCCGTCACCCCCTCCTCACGCATCATCTCCACCAAACTCTCATACCAGCCCTTCAGCGCCTCGCTCTTCTCCTCATCCAACCCAAACTGCGGCACATACTCAGCCGCCATCCGCTCCACATCCAGACCGTATGCCCGCAACGTGTCCTCCACCTGCCACATATACAACAGGTACTCCGCCACGCTCCTCTTCTTCAATTGTTCCGCTATATACATCTTACGCTACGCTAAATGATAAATGACAAATGATAAATTCATATCAAACTCTTCTTTGTCGTTTTTATTGACGCTATTAATATTCTTATAATTTCATCTAAGTCTTTTTTTAATGACTCAAAAAGCTTTTCTTCTAAATAATTCGCTTTATGAAGGACAATAAGCCAAAATGATGTTTCACTGGCCTCCTTGAGCGCAATATTTAGTTTGCTCACAAAATCAGCCTTACTTTGTCCTTGAATCCCTTCATGTATATTTGCACCAATGCTTGTTCCACTACGAAACAACTGTTTTGACATGATAGTCTCTTGCTTCTCTTTTATGAGATATTTATAACAATTTGACACGCGAATGGCGAAGTCAATTGATTTATCATTTAGCGCAGCGCCTTTCCTCCAAAAGGAATATAATGGAACGTATGTCCCGTCAGCGCATACACAATCATAATCGCACTCACCACCATCACAATGATTCCGATCACCCTGTTGATCCTCCAGATCACCTGATAGCTGAACCTCGCCCTCACCTTATCCACAATCCAGGTCAGCGCATACCACCACACCAGCGCACCCACCACGATAAACACATATCCCACCGTCTGCACCAGCCAGTTACCCGCCAAGATAAACGTGAACTGACCATACAGCGCCACAAACAGCAAAATGATCAGCGGGTTCGACACCGTGATGATGAAGCCCGAGATGACAAACCCATTCAACTTGTTCTTCGTCTCCACCGGCGATTCCCTGTCCACCACCTTCTGCTTCGGAATGCTCTTGAACGTATACACACCAAACGCAAACAGCAGCACAGAACCAATCACCTTAATCCAGAGCGCGATGATCGGATCCTCAATGATGTCCACCACCAGAAACATGAAGTAACCAGTGATGATGGCATACAGGATATCGCTGATGCTCGCACCGATGCCCGTCGCAAAACCTTCCCAACGACCCTTGTTCAGCGTGCGCTGCACAGTCAGGATTCCCACAGGACCCATCGGCGCCGAAGCCAGCACACCGATCAGAAAACCCTTCATCATCTCCTCAAACACACCCACATTCTGCATCCATTCCTGGAAGTTCAGCTCCGGCATCTGAGGTATCGCTTGTATTATTGTCATATTCGTCTTGTTCGTTTCTGGGTGCAAAGTTACGATTAAGTGAGAGAATAACCAAATTTATTTGAGCTTTTCCGAACGTGAGTAAGTTCGGCGAAGCCAAAGTACGACTTTTTCCCCATTTATCATTTATCATTTTTCATTTAGCGAAGCGCCTTTTTCATTTAGCGAAGCGCTATTTTCTTCGTCTATTTTGCGTTTTTTTTGCTTATTTTGTAGTAAAACCGCGAAAAATCGAAAAAAACATGTTAAAAATTTGTAAGGAATATGTAAAACCCATATCTTTGCATCGGATTATGTGGTAAACTATACCCATATCTAGCCGAGTCTGTGAACATAGCGGCCGACATATTATATATATAAATGTACGCACGCGAGGGGAGCGGATGACGCCCGGGAAGGAGGAGCTGGAGGGAAGATGCACAAGGAGGAGGATGAGATGCGGGGAATTGATACCAGTGAGGAAAAATGGTGAAACGTGAGGGCGAGGCACAAGGAAGCACATATTGAATGGAATACATTTGTATGTTTTATATTTATTATTAATTCATTAACATTTCAATTCAGAATCTATGATTATGGAAATGAAAGCAGGACTTGCCCTTGCGGCTGAGAGAAAGGAGGGCCTGGCAGCTGACTGACTCTCAATGGGCCTTTGGCGGATGATTCCGCGGGGTCCGCACGAAAAGAAATTTTTTATTAACTCAATTTTAATCAACATTATTTATTAACAAACAAATTAAAACTTTTAGTATTATGAAAAAGAAAGTACTATTTGCTTTAATTGCCCTGTTCTCATTTTTGACTACATGGGCGCAACAGGTGGTTCCTGCTGGTGGTGATTATGCTGCCACATTGGGCCAGGGCGTTGGTTATAATGTCAACAGACCATATGTGTTGACTGGTGAAGGCCTTCCCCTTGTAACAGGAATTACTTTTCTAGGCGATCCTGTTACTGGTACTGTTATTCCAGCACTAGGCACAGGGGAGTCTGCCTCACCTGCAAACTACAAGGTTTACAAGAAGGAAACTGGTGGTATGGTGGCCGTTAATAAGCATAACGGTTCAGGCGACGATGCTCTTGAGGTAGGTAACTACTGGCTTCAGTTCCAGATTGAAACAAGTCAGAAACTGGCCACCATCTATGTGCCATTCCAGGTGTATATGGTAGGTACTTATGACTACATCGACAGTGAGGAGTCCTTTAATGGTTCAGTGAACCAGTCAACAGGCTATCTTGGTGGTCTGAAACTTTACTATGCTGACGAGGATTATCAGGATGCCGCAGCCCTTAACCAAGATAAGGTTGCAGGTATTCCCACATGGACTAAAGCTGCAGGATGGGGTGAACCCAAGCATAACAGTGGTTCAGGCTACCCAATTATTGTTCCTGTAGCTCCTGAAGATAATAAGTCATACAAGTGTCTGTTCTTATATAAAGGCGTATATTCGCAGCCTTGGGAGACTTCTACACGCTCTATTTTCAGTTACAATCAGGTTAACGACGCTAATAGTGGTCAACAAATCTCTAGACAGTATGGTTTGATATCTGTGAACTATGAAGTTGACCCAGGAACAGGTGTAATCGTAATCAACCCAGGCAATGATTTCGGTCCTGAGGGTCTCGGTCTTTATAGTGCACCAGAAGCGATTCACGGCAATCCTTCTAATCCAGAGCAAATCACTGGTTGGAACTATGAGAACACCTATAAAGGCACTGTAGATCAGAATCAGTTTGACAAGGCAAACTTCAAGATGTACTGGATGCCAGCTGATGATATGGGTGATCTGGTTAACCCAACTTCTGTTGATCGTGCTACTATTGAAAATGGTAGTGCAACTATTCCTGCTTATACATACAATTCCGTAGAGCAGAAGCCTAACTTCGGAGCTGGTGGTAACGCAACGTTTAAGGCAACTTCTAATGGAGATGCCTTGGTAGAGGGCACAGACTTCACTGTAGCTTGGCCTGATGCTGACTATACAAATGTTGGTACGAAGAATATCACTATCACAGGTATTGGTAAATATAAGGGCACACGTACCGTTACTTACGATATTGATGCGTACACGCTTACGGCTTCAAACTTCAGCCTTAGTGTTACAGGTGAGCAGCCTGAGGGCCCACAGATTGAATATACCGGCGCTGATGTTAAGCCTGGTGTTGCTGGTAACGTATCATTTACAATACCTGGTGAGGACTCCCCTCTTCCTGTAACGTTAGATGGAGCAGCTGCCTACGATGCAAAACTCTTCAAGAAGGTTACAGGTGGAGAAGATGTTGAATTAACCGGTGAGAATAAGAAGGCTGTAAATGTAGGTGAATACTACTACAGCATCACTGGTAAAGGTAACTTCACCACCACAGGTAATGCAGCTCTCGTGTTCAATTTTGCTGTTACACCTAAGGATTTGAGTAACTTCCTCGTAACATTGCCTACTATCACTATCGGTGAGGGTAGTAATGCTCAAGATGTTCCTGGCTTCATTTATAACACTGACGTTCAGAAGCCTATATTTAAAGCTGTGCCAGCTGAGGACATCACTGCAAACGCTTTTGTAAGAGCTGCTCAAGGAACAGAACCTTTGAAAGAGGGTACAGACTTCACAGTCCGTTATCCTTATGACGAAGATAATGACGACGCTACAGACTACAAAAAAGTTGGAAATAAGCCATACATTATCGTAGGTATTGGTAACTATACCGGTTCTATTGGTAATGTTGAAGAGCCTCTTGGTGCTCCTTCTTACAGAATCGCACCTAAGAACATTAACGACATTCCAGTTAAAGCTGCGGACGTTATAGCACCTACTTTCACTGGCGAAGCCTTTAATCTGACTCAGGATAACTTCAAATTCAAGTTCAACAATATTCCTCTCCAGCTGGGTACAGACTTCTCTTGGGAACTGGATTATACTGGCGTCGCTGAAGAAGAAAGAGAAACGTACAGAACTGCTGCCGGCAACAAGAATATCATTGTAACTGGTATTGGTAACTATGAGGGAACTTGGAATACCACTGTTGAGATGAAGCAGTTCGCCATTACCATTACTGCTATTCAGACTACTAAGGTTTATGGTCAGCCCGATCCTGCTCCTGAATTCTCAATTGACACCAACTCTCAAACTCAAATTGCAATCGGCAGCGATGAATATAAATATATCCAGAGCTTCCTCGTGATGGAAAGAGACCTCGATGTAGAAAGCAACTATCCTGAGGTTAAAGAGAATGTCATAGAAGGTGGTCATAAGTACGTCATCAAGAAGAAGGCTAATATTGATGAATGTAACTATGAGATTTACATCCAGGAGAGAGGTGCAAACCTGATGATCACTCCTGCTCCTCTGACTGTTCACGTTGCTAACAACAGCAAGACTTATGGTGATCCTGATCCAGTCTTTACTGCAGACAAGAAGAATGGTAATACTGTTGTTGATGCCTTCCAGATTATCAATCCAAATGCAGCAACAGCAGAGGAAGCTGATGTAACCAACGCTAAGGACTTTGTTGACAATACCAAGGACCTGAAGGAAGTGCTCAACATCGGCAGAAAGCCTGGTGAAGATGTCAAGACATCTCCATACGATTTCACTTGGGACAATCCTAACTACGCAGTGACATTCGATCCCGCATCATTCACAATCAATCAGAAGCATCTTAACAGTATCGCTGTAACATTTGATGACCAAGATTACAAGGGTGTGGCATTGAAGCCTATTCCTACTGTGACTGCAAATAATGGTTCGATTGAGCTGCAGCCTGGTGTTGACTTCATCGTAGAACACTTTGACGGTAGTGCGAACGGCAATACCACCAGAGATGTAACCCTTGGAAATCGTAACACTTGGCCAAAGGCTACAGTTAAGCAGCCTACTGAGTTTGTGGGTAACTATGACTTCACTGCTTCTAATAACAACTACTGGAAGATTGTTCCTGCCACGTTGAAGATTGCTGCAATCGCTGACAACAGCAAGGTATTTGGTGAGCCTGACCCAACTCCACTGGCAAAGGTTACATTTGCACAAGGCTATGGCCCATTGGGTGATGATTATTACGACTACAATACAAATGGCACCTTGCATAGCAACTTTGACATTCTCCCATCTTTGCTCGTAAGAACAGGAGACGACCATGTTGGTACCTATGTAATCAGCGTCAATCCTAATGCTACAACGCGTAACTACATCATCGAGGGAGACGGCGTTACAGCTAAATTCCATATTTACCGTAGCGAGAGCACCTTCACTATCGGATTTACTCAACCTGCTGTATACACTTACGGTGAAACTCCTGACTTGACGGCACTTGTTACTGTAGAAGCTCCACAGGGTTATACTGGCAACCTCACGGCAGACCTGCTGGCTTATGCCAAGGAGAACGTGAAGAAGTATCAGACTGTTGAAGGTGTAAAGACTTACATTGAAACTAACGATGCAGGCGAGTACAAACTGACCATTGACCAAGCTCCAACTACATTCGCAAACTATGATGTAATCGTAGATGAAGGTATTCTTACAATCAATCCATTCCCATTGTACATCATTTCTAATGGCACTAAGGAATATGGTGCTGAGGAACCTGCATACACATGGGATGTTTACGAGAAGAAGACTGTCAACCATGTAGAAACATATGTTCTGACTGACAAAGAATACGGTGAGATCTATGAAGAGGATTATATCGGTAATTCAACCAATTTCTTTGACAATAACTACCGTTACACTATCTCAAGAGAGTCTGGTGAAAACGTAGGTAAGTATCCGACCACGATCCGTGAATACAGAAATCGTCGTTCTGGTGGACGCAGATATTATGGTACACGAGTCGTAGGTAACTACTCATTCACATTCGCTCCAGGTACCTTCGAGATCACTCTTCGTAAGTTGGAAGTATCTGTTACAGGTAACTCTAAGATCTATGGTAAACTTGATCCTGTTAAGGAACTTGTAAGGTTAGAGCCACGTACTGATGAGGAACGTGAGGACAACATTGAAATGTTCACAAAGGGTCTTGTAAAGATTCAGGTGACCAACGCTCTTCCACGTGATGTACAGGCTATCGCAGACAAGGTTAATTACAGCAACCGTACTGCTGGCGAAGTGGTTACAGCTATTGGCTATGCAATAAATGGCGTACAATTCGCTGGTGCAACACAGCCTAATGAACTTAATCCTAACGATGAAATTTTGCGCAACTACAAACTGTCATACAGCAAGAACACTCAGTTCATGATCGAAAAGCGTGTTCTGAAGGTAACTGCTCACGACCAGTCTGTTCCATACGCTAATCCTCTCGTAGTTGATCCATACGATCTGACAATCGTCGAGAGCATCTTGATCGATGGTAATGCCAATGAAGTTCCTGTAGATGTAAACTATGATGACTTCGTTACATTCATGGGTCCTGAGAACAATCCTAAGATCAACGACAAGGTTGAGGACGTATTCAAGCCTCTCACAGTTGCAGAAGGCAAGACTGCTGTTGGTAAGTTCCACAGAGATGCATTTGTTCTTGAGCTCACAGATGCTGCTAAGCAGAACTATGAGATTGAGTTGACCAACGGTAAGTTGTACATCGAGCAGCTCAACGACCTCTATCTCGACGCTGCAGATCTCGCTCAGGTACTCAACGACCACAAGGGTCGCACAGTAACTGTTCACATGGCAGGCGCTGCTAACAAGGAAGAAGGTTGCGATCCATTCCGCCAGATTGCTGCTTACAAGTGGCACACGCTCGTATTGCCATTCTCTGCATTGCCACGTGAAATCGTTGCTCCATTCAGATATGGTGTCATCGACATCCTGAACGAAGACAACGCTAACGAGAACACCTTCAGCTTGGCAGTCACAACGAAGAGAGTTCCTGCAAACACTCCATTCATCATCCAGACTGACCAAAGCAAGACTTTTGCTCAAATGGATGAAGTTAAGTGGGCGAATGTAACGATTGATCCAGACTTCGACTACAATAATGATCCTACTTCTACAGACCATGCTGGTAACAAGTTCATCGGTACTTACGGTCCAAAGAGCGAGTTCACTGCAGCTGATTACATCATGAAGCTGATTGATGATAAGACGAAGAATCTTTATAGAACGAGCGACACAGGTGACTTCAACAGATTCCTCGCTGCTGCCGATGGCGTTGAGCCTTCTTACAGCATGATTCAGACCGAGGCTTACCTCGAATCTGCAGATGCTGAAGCTCCTGCACGTATCCTCATCGACGAGGCAGACGGTACTACTACAGTTATCGAATTCGTTGGTGCTGATGCAGTGGTTACTTCAAGCTACGCTGAGGGTTGGTACACTGTCAACGGTGTGAAGCTCACTTCTGAGCCTACAGTATCTGGCACTTACATCTACAATGGCAAGAAGGTATTCTTCCAGGCTAAGTAAGATGCTATTTACTAAATAATAACAATTCATCAGTGTCCCCGACTTGTTCGGGGCACTGATGAATCTCTAAAAGTATTCATTCTAAAAACACAAAAAGGTTTAGATTAAGATGAACAAGAAATTCTATGTGAATCCAGAAATGGAGGTGCTGAAATTGGAGATGCAAACCACTGTCCTCGAAATCAGCAAAGGCGGTGGAGACCCCGATATCATCCCAGACTGGGGAGGTGGTGGCTCCGGATCAGATGAATGGCCTGATGAAGAATAAGAAATCAGGTGTTTCAAACACAACAATACTCAATAAAAAAAGGGGAATGCATCCAAACGGTGCGTTCCCTTTTTTTGTGCTTTATATTCCTTCGACTCGCTCAATCAAAAGCGTTGGCGTGCTTCACACCGTTTTTTGTAGAGATGGGAGATGCTGTCGGTGGCTTTGTCGCGTTCGGCGTCAACGACGGCAGCATAGAGCGTGGTGGTTTTGACGTTGCGGTGTCCGAGCAGTTTGGAGATGGTGTAGAGGTCGGCTCCTGCCATAAGTGCCATCGTCGCGTAGCTGTGACGGGCAGTGTGGAAGGTGACGTGTTTGTTGATGTGGGCGCGTTGCACCCATTGTGCAATCACTTTCTCGATGGTAGCTGTGGTAGGTAAGTCGAAGATAGGTTGGTCGGGGTGTCCTTTGGGGGTGGGGAGCCATCGTAGTGCATCGTCGTTGAGCTTGTTGGTGATGGGCTCTTGTGTTTTCTGCATGATGATGGAGAATCGGTAGTCATCGCCCACCTTGTGGATGTCGCCCCATCGGATGTTTCGGATGTCACCAAGTCGGAGCCCAGTGAAGCAGCTGAAGAGGAAGGCTTGCTTGACCACCTGATAGAGACACGAGGTATGTGCGAGCCGTACAACTTCGTCGGCATGAAGGAATGCTTTGATGACAACAGGGCGTTGTGGGATGTCGCAATGTCGCATCTGGTCGATGGGGCTGGTTGTGATGGCTTGGTCTATCACGGCTTCGGCGAGCATGCTCTTGAAAGAGCAGAAGTAGTGGTAGGCGCTGACCCCTGAGATGCGTCGGCCTGTGTTGGTACGTGCATGCTTGAGGTGCTCGGCGAATCCTTTGCAGATGTCGAGCGTGATGTCCTTCATCTGCAGCGTGTTGACGCGATGCCCGAGGTAACTGGCGAGGTGGTTGTACATGTTGCTGCATGTACTGGCGTAGCTGATGCTTCGGTGCGTTTCTTGGCTGCGTTCGATGTGGTATTGCACATATTGGCAGAGCCGCATGTGGGCAAAGGACATGTTGTGGTTGATGCCAGCTTGTCCCTTGGCGATGTCGATGATGCGTTGTGCCTTGATGGCATTGGCAGCATTGAGGACGTGACGGTTGATGATTTTGGCATCAGGGGTGGTCTCTGGAATGAGGTAGAGATGCAGGAACTCGTAGGTGCGGATGCCATTCGCGTAGATGTCAAGATAGATGGAGAGGTTGTTGTTGGAGAGTTTCTTGAATCGAATCTTGACGGGTTCCTTGGGGTTGATTTGGTTGATGTTTGTCATAGTCTTTTTTTGCCAAAGATACGGATTAAATATAGCATCCGGGTAACAAACAAGGTAACAAAATAGGTGCGTGGCGGAAAAGTGGGCGTTTTTTTTGTGTCATCTGTGAAAAAGCCCTACCTTTGCAGTAAGATAAATGGAAGTATGAAATACGTTCTGTGGGTATGGCGCAACATGGTGGGCATACGGCTGAATATGGCCGTACGCATCACGATTGGCATTTTGCAGGTGCTGCTTGGTCTGCTGATGGTGTGGCTGAGCAAGCGCTTCATCGATGTGACCATCTGGACGGGCAGCAAGGGAGATATCGTGGAGATGATCCTGTTCTTGGTGGCGACGGTGGTGGGTGGCATCCTGCTGCGCCAGTTGTATTACTACATGACCATATCGGCGAACACCAAACAGACGAATGCTGTCCGACTGCGCATCTTCAGCAATCTGTTCAGAAGGCAGATGTATGAGGGAAACTGGCATTCGGGCGATATCACGTCGAGGTTGGAGAAAGATCTGAGCACGATTGCCGACGTGACCACGACATCGTTTCCTCAGGTAGTGGTGATGACCTTCCAGATGCTGGGTGCCTTCTTCCTGATGAAGTCGATGGATGCCCGTCTGGCATGGATGTTGCTGATACTGACCCCGCTGTTCTTGGTGTTTGGCAAGATTTTGGCGCATAAGCTCAGGAACATGACGATGGACATCCGTAAGCAGGAGAGTCTGATTCAGATGCTGGTGCAGGAGGGCATGGAGCACAACGAGGTGCTGCGTTCGTTGGAGAGTGAAGGATGGGTGACGGGACGACTGAACGAGATGCAGTATTTGCTGAAGGGGAAGGTGATGAAGCGCACACGTTTCACGGCTATCGCCCGCATTTTGCTCGCCATGAGCTTCAGTTTGGGCTATCTGCTGGCGTTTGTGTGGGGCGGTCTGCAACTCCGCGATGGCGTGATTACCTTTGGTGTGATGACGTCGTTCTTGCAGTTGGTGAGTCAGTTGCAGCATCCTATCCTGAATTTGCTCAACATGGTGCCTCAGTTCATTCATGCTTCGGCAAGCATCACGCGTCTGCAGGAATTGGAAGATGCTGGCAAGGAAGCTTTGGCAGAGAAGAAGACGGAAGTGCTGGATGGTCAGGTGGGTGTCCGTGTAGAGAATTTGGACTTTGGTTATGCGATGGGCGACCGTCAGATATTCAGTAGCTTCTCCCGCGATTTCCGTCCTGGCAGCAAGACGGCGCTGATGGGACAGACGGGTGCAGGAAAGACGACACTGTTCCGACTGATGCTGGGACTGGCTGCACCGAAGGAGGGAAAGATTGTGCTGTATAACGGTCAGAAGAGTGTGGAAGCGTCAGCCAACACACGTGCGAACTTTGTGTTTGTGCCTCAAGGAAACACATTGATGAGTGGCTCGGTGCGTTATAACCTGTTGCTGGCCAATCCTGAAGCCACAGATGAAGAGCTGAAGAAAGTACTGCATACGGCGATGGCTGATTTCGTGTTGGAACACCCTGACGGACTGGAGATGGAGCTGGGCGAACGTGGTGTGGGACTGAGTGAGGGACAGGCACAGCGCATTGCCATTGCCAGAGGACTGCTGCGCCCAGGTGGCGTGCTGCTCCTGGACGAAATCAGTTCATCGCTCGACGGTCAAACAGAACGGCAGTTGTTTGAGCATCTCTTTAAGAATTATCCAGAAAAAACCATGATCTTCATCACGCACCGCACGGAAGTGTGCAGTCTATGTGATGAGGTCATTAGCCTAACATAAGACAACATGAACGAACAGAAAAACTACGCAATCGGTGTGGACCTCGGAGGCACCAACACCGTCTTTGGCATCGTCGATGCACAAGGAAATATAGTGGCACAAGATTCCATCAAGACCCAAGCCTACAGTACGGCAGAAGCCTTTGTCGAAGCTGGTGTGGCTTGTCTGCAACCGCTCATTGTTCAGGTGGGTGGCATCGATTCCATTGTCGGTATGGGCATCGGTGCCCCCAATGCCAACTACTACAGCGGCGCCATCGAGATAGCCCCCAACATCGCCTGGGCACACGACACCGTCGTCCCCCTCGCCCAGATGTTCTCGGAAAAACTAAGACCCTCTCTGTCCTGCGGACATCTCCCCCGTAATGGGGAGAACCATCCGGACGGTCTCCCTCCCCATTACGGGGGAGGGCTGGGGAGAGGGTCTTTTCCCGTCCGTATGACCAACGACGCCAACGCTGCTGCGATGGGTGAAATGGCATACGGTGCTGCACGTGGCATGAAGAATTTCATTGTGATCACGCTTGGCACGGGGGTAGGTTCGGGTATTGTGGTGAACGGCCAACTTCTCTATGGTCACGACGGTTTTGCTGGCGAACTCGGACACGTCATCATGGTGCGTGGTAAGGAAGGTCGTCCCTGCGGATGTGGCCGTACAGGTTGTCTCGAAACCTATTGCTCCGCTACGGGTGTGGCACGTACGGCTCGTGAAATCCTGACCCAGACCGATCGTCCCTCCCTGCTTCGCAACAAGCCCATCGAACAGATAGAATCTTTGGATGTCTCCATTGCTGCTTCTCAAGGTGACGAGGTAGCCAACGAAATCTTCCAGTTCACAGGCAAGATGCTTGGCGAAGCATGTGCCGACTTCACCGCCTTCTCTTCCCCCGAAGCCTTCATCTTCTTCGGTGGACTCTGCAAGGCAGGTGACCTCATCATGAAACCCATCGAGGAAGCCTACAATCAAGCCGTCATGCCTATCTTCCGAGGCAAGGCCAAGTTCCTCATGAGTGCTTTGATGAATTCCAACGCAGCCGTACTTGGAGCCTCCGCATTGGCTTGGTGAAAACAGCCTGTAGCCCCAAAGGATCTGCTGATATTTCTCGAGCAACATATGTTCATTTGGCGATGAACATATGTTCATTGGTAAAATAACATATGTTCATGGACAAAATAACATAGGTTCGTGTAGATAGATACATAAAAAGGAACACACCCAGATGGATGTGTTCCTTTTTATGTATAGAATATTGCTGATTAATAGTCTGTGTCAACCTCATCGTCACCAACAACAAAGCCGCCGCTGCCGATTTGCATCTCACAAACCATCTGTCCTTCAATCTTCACTTCCTCCATTTCTGGAGTCACATAAAACTTCTTATCCATCTTCATCTATTTGTTTTAGAGATAATAAATTCTTTAGATGTTCATCCGTGCCCCGAACGAGTGTCCGGGGACACGAATGAATCAGTTATAACAAAATAAGTAACACGAGTAACAAATTAAGGGTGTCCAGAATGAGTATGGGCATAAAAAAAGCAGCGGTAATCCGCTGCTTTATAGGTGATTAGAAAATCTCAGTGTCGAGCAATTAAAAAAGGTCAAAACCGAATCTGTACTGCCTGCCCTGTGAGCAAAAATTCTAAGCTATCGCTCCAAGTCCTGTTCGAGCCTGTTTGACAGCCACTGATCCGAAAAAGGTTGTTAGTTTGTACTCCACTCGTACACTGGTCTTATCTGGATATGGACTCCATCCTTATCCACGTCTTCATACTCATGATCCGTAAGCAAAAGCAGGTTTTCGCATTTGGTCTGTCTATGAGCTAGAAGCAGTCCGTTAATCTCACGTTTACGAGTCTTTGCGGATGAGATGTCGTATGAAACCTGGATGCATTGTAGCACTTGATTTCCATTACATACCACAAAGTCACACTCGCCAGAACGGTCTTTGAGATAGTAAACATCCCATCCCTCACATTTGCACTTACGGATGAGATGGCTCATGACGATAGTCTCCAGTCTCCATCCCAGGTTTTCTCCTGCGAACGCATTCTCCCTTTGATTCATGAGAGCAACGTCAACAGCATATACTTTTTCGCCAGTAACACGCTGCTTGCTCTTCTGCGAGTACTTCTTCAATCCAACAAGTACGTAAGCCTGTTTGAGATAGTCAACATAATTGCGAACAGTGTGAGGCGACTTAAAGTTGAATAGCTCAGCAAGATCTGAGGTTGACACGACATAAGGTGAGATATTGAGGAGGTGATGAGCCATATTTTCAAATTGGGCAGGGAAGGCTATGTGATAACGCTGCTCAATGTCACGTTTCAAAATGTTATTAACTAGATTAGTGATATAATTTTTTCTATTATTGATGGTCATCAACTCTGGGAATCCCCCCTGTTGCGTGTATTTGTCAAATGCTTTTCTTTGCTCTGCAATGCCCTTAGTGGTTCGCAACTTGTAATCAATACCATTCATCTCACAATATTCGGCAAAAGAAAAAGGAAACAGAGCGACCTCGTTGCTTCGGCCTGTCAAATGTGTTGCCAGATCACTGCTCAGCAATTTGGCATTGCTACCAGTAAGAACAACATGCATATTGGCTCGAAGGAGTCGATTGACAAAGAGAGGCCATCCTTCAACATTTTGTATCTCATCAAGGAAAAGATACTTGAAATCACCATAGACCTTGTACAATACTTCAAGGACATCATTCAGTTGCTTGGTGTCAAGGCCTGCAAGACGTTCATCGTCAAAGTCCACGTATGCAAACTGCACGTTTGCATCAGCAAGCGTCTGTAAACAAAGGGTTGATTTACCGCTTCGGCGTACCCCAATGACAACTTGTGCCTGTGGACTGTTCAGATCCACAAGGTTTTCTTCGTTGCGAGAACACAGGTGCTCATTTGACCAATTGTCTATCTCGGCTTTCTGATCACTAAGGATAACTTCGAGCGTTCTTTTATCTATAATAACTTCTTTCATCGGGGCAAAGGTAGCAAAACTATTTTGAATAATGCTCTTTTTTGATGACATTTCTTTCATATTGATGCCTTATTTTACATATAATCACTAATGTTGAATGCCTTATTTTGCAAATATGATATGTTTCCAACACCTTATCTTACATTCGTAGTCAGCCAGTTTTTGTTTGTGTACGCTCATCCCCCTTCAGTTAATTCGATTTATCGAATGAATTAATTCGATGGATGTTTTGACTCCAGTGAAGGTTTCTGAGAGTTCGAAAAGGCAGGGTTATTGATTGATAAGGCAAGGTTATTGGGGAATAAGCGTGGGTTATTGGGGATTAAGGTTTGGTTATCAAAAAAAGGGGACGCACCGTTTTAGGATGCGTCCCTTTTTATTTTTATAAGTTGCTATGAGCATAGCTTATGGCTCGATCTCACCTTCTGGCTCAGTCTCATGAATGACAGGGTCACTGCCTCCGAAACTTGCGCAGATCAAGCTCACGTTCTTCAACTCAGTTTCCTCCATCTCTGGAGTTACATAGAATTTCTTTTCCATCTTAATCTAAACCTTTTTGTTTTTTATAAATTAATACTTTAGAGATTCATTCGTGCCCCGAATGAACGGGGACACGAATGAAATGTTAGTCTGTCAGAACCTTACTTCTGGATGAACACCTTCTTACCGTTGAAGATGTAAGTGCCAGAGGTAGTTGGCTCAGCGTCGAGCTTCACACCTGTGATGGTGTACCAGCCTTCGCCGTAAGCAACCTCTGCGTCAGCGTCAACAGCATTGATTTCTGTGAGCGTACCATTCTCGTCCTCGATGAAGATGCGTGCATTAGCTGCTGCTTCAGCAGAACCGAACTGGAGGAATGCATTGGTGCGAGTGAGTGTCACGCCAGCGCTCTTAGGACCACCTGGCCAGAAGTCACGGTGTGGATAACCAGAAACCTTAGCAAGGTACTTTTCGTTTGACTGTGGACCCTTATAATCCCAATAGAGACCTACGAATGAAACGCCATCTGCAACTGTTGCTGGATTGTTCTTCACATAGTCCATATCGGCAATCTTTACCTTATCGAACACGAGTGCATTTACATCAGCAGCAGTCATATCTTTTTCAACCTTGACAATGAATGGAGTGTTAGCAGGAATCTTCTTAGCCACCTGGAGTGAGAAGACAACATTGTTGCCTTTAGACTTGTCGGCATCGAGAATTTCAGCTGCACCATATCCGAATTTGTTATTTTTGAATAATGCACTTGGCTGCACATCGAATGGGAGTACCCATGCATACCATTCGTCAGCGTCCATCTTGCGTGCTGGCAGCTTCACATTGACCTCAACACCTTCAGCTTTGTGGTCATTGAGCACCTTCTGGAGGATACTTGGATTAGCATTTGCTTCATCAGGATCCACGCCAACGAGTGCTGCAAGTTCTGCATTTCCAAGAGGAATAGTCTCGAGTGCGTAGATAGTCAACCAACCGTTCTTGAAGCCGTTCTGGATAGTTGCACCAGCATAGAAACCATAAGCGTTATCATTAGGAACAACAACATCCTCGGTTGCGAGTACATAGTCTTCACTCAGGATATTGAGTTCGAATGCATCCTCGTTACCACCAAGCTTATTTTTGCCATCTGCTACAGTCAGCTGAACAAGTGCCTTAATCTTATTATTGATAGCTTCCTGATCTTCAGTAAGACCTTCTGATGATGACTTCTGCCATACCAATTTCTCTGTAGGAGTGATAACTATCACATCATATTGATTAATCTTCTTGTCATAATCCAAAGCATAGTCAACATACTGGTCCCTAGCAAGTACTGCAATCTGAGCAGGTGTAATAGTCAGTGTACCATCGACAAATGTGAGCGTGAAGTTAGGATTCTTTACTTCATTTTCACCTTCCTTAGGAGCCTGTACCTTGATGACATGGTCACCCTTAGCCTCACCATTAGCTTCAGTCTTGTCAGGTCTTGTTGCTACCCAGTAGCCAGCCAATTGTCCAACAAATGCATTAGAAACTGCAGTACCAATAGTATGACCTTGAGCATTGTTGTTGTCAGTGATGGTTACAGTGAATTCTGGATCTGCCTGGCCAAACTGCTTGGTCTTGTCATCAGCAGTAACCTTAGCGGCAAATGGCAGAATATCAAATTTACCGTCTTCGGTACCACTGATATAGTAGTTGCCATATACGCGTGAGCGCAAACCTACAGTAATAGGATAAGTTCCATCTGCGTTAGAGCCACCCTTAACGTCCTCAACATGATTCCAACGATTATTCCGCCAAGTTCCGCAACCAACATAGTAACCAGTGTTGTTAGGACCATTGTTGATAATACCAGCAGCATTCATCTGTTCGCGAGTCCATGCAGTCTCACCGTCATATACCAAAGCATCGAAAGTAGGATCGGCATCGCCATAGATCTTAGAGGTGTTAATACCCTTAAGAATCAGGTTCTTGTAAGTGATTTCGTATCCATCAGCCAAGTCGTCATATATAACATTATAATCCTTCAGGCTCATTGCACCACGGAGGGTGATGTCATATCGACCTACATTAGCATTTGTAGGATCTTCCTTAGCAATAACATATACAGGTTGACCAATAACAGCAGTTACAGGATTAGATTCCATCTTAGTATCAACTGCATGATTACGGCTGGTATATGTTGCGAATGTGAGTTTCTCATCTACAGTACCTGTATATACTTGAGTCTTTGCATCAGGATAAGCATAGATAATCTGCTTGTTGTTGAGAGCGAGAATACCATCCTTAGGAGTAATCTCATAGTTCGTAGCATCCCAGCCATCCTTCTTAATTACGAGAGCATATACATCCTGTTCGATAGAAGCACCCTTAGAAACGATAGGATCGTCAGGAGTTGTGAAGCCAGCAGCAGTAGTTTCGTCTTCACCCTGAACAAAGCCATCGTATTCAACACCATAACCATTTACAGGTTCTGCGGTGTAAGATTGTGCATAGACAGTCAACGCTTTCTTCGTGATATTGAATTTACCTTGCTTCTTAGAAGCGTCACCAGTAGCGATGTAGTTACCCTTCAGTTTGATCTGGCAAATTGCTTCACCAACTAAATTGGGTCAAAGCAGACCGAAATAAACCTTAAATCAAATCGTGTAAAACGCTGTCTTACAATTAACTCCGTTTAACTAACCTTATTCTTCGCCTATTGCGCGTTTGCCCCGATTAGAGTAATTTTGTACCGCCATTGTACCTCGGGTGGATGAGCAGAGGGTTCGTAGGGTGTTCCCTTAAATCACCTTATTTCCCCT
>Ga0310695_10001471_pt1 | contig 55510 bp, 62 predicted proteins | sample RumenRJG_04DNA_FD_203882 | JGI IMG/M metagenome (GOLD analysis project Ga0310695, IMG submission 203882) | Bovine rumen microbial communities from Lethbridge, Alberta, Canada - RJG_04 (v2) (version 2) | ecosystem: Host-associated > Mammals > Digestive system > Stomach > Rumen | place: Canada...
AAGGGCTGCTCGTCCATTGCCGGGGGGTAGAACGCTATACCGTCGCAGCAATGCGCCGGACAGATAAATGACAGGCACCTGCCGTCACGGCAGGCACATAACCCGGCTTACAGCCATACTGCTTTTTTAAATGTTGAAGGAGTCATGCCGCGAGAGTTGCATGGACATTATAAATATAATATTCAAGTTTTTAAAGTGGCGCAGCTACTTTAAAAACTTGAGGTTTAGAGTTTAGTGGTTAGAGTTTAGAGAGGCTCCGCATTTATGCTCGCTGCGCTCGCAGTTTAGAGTTTAGAGAGGTCTGACAACTCATTATAAATCTAGAAATTATGGATTTTTCTTCACTAACCTCTGACAATCAGCCTTTAAGTCACGAAGCGTTTATCACTTCTTAAACTTGAATATAATAAACGACCTATCATATGGCACGAAAAGAAGAATTGCGCCGCTTGTGGAAACAGACCCTGGATTACCTGTTCAACCAGCGTCCCGCCTTTGAACGCGAGGGAGCATCGGGCTACAAGCCCGGGCTTGACACCAGCATCGCCCTGGACAAACTGTATGGCGAGCCTCACCGCCACTACCGCATCATCCACATCGCCGGCACCAACGGCAAGGGCTCCACAGCCCACCTGCTGGCGTCCTGCCTGCAGCAGTGCGGCTACCGCGTGGGCCTGTTCACCTCGCCCCATCTGGTAGATTTCAGGGAACGCATCCGCGTTAACGGCAAGAAAGTGAGCCGCAACTATGTGATGAAATGGGTCGCCGACTACAAGAAAAAAAGCCTTGAGGGCTATGAGCCCTCGTTCTTTGAGCTGACCTCGACGATGGCCTTTGACTACTTTGCCTGGCGCAATGTCAACATCGCCGTTATCGAGACCGGGCTGGGCGGCAGGCTCGACAGCACCAACATTGTCACCCCCGAGGTGAGCATCATCACCAACATCGGGCTGGAGCACCAGCAGTTCCTGGGCAATACGCTTCAGGAAATCACGCACGAGAAGGCCGGCATCATCAAGCAAAAGCGTCCTGTCATCGTGGGCCATGCCGACGGCGTCGTCAGGGATGTCATTATTGACGAAGCCAGCCGCAAGGCTGTCGTTCCCACATTTGCTCAAGACGCGCCCGAAGTGGTCAACGCGCATCATGTCGACGGTGTGCTGCGTCTCAACACCAAGAGCCACGGCATCATCGATTGCCAACTCACGGGCGACTATCAGGTGGAAAACTGCAACACCGTACTGGTGACACTCAACCTGCTCAAGGACATGAATTACCGCATCAAGGCCGCCGCCGTGCACGAGGGCTTTGCCCATGTCGTTGAGAACACCGGCCTGATGGGACGGTGGATGAAGCTGAGTGACAAACCGCTCATCCTGTGCGACTCGGCACACAATCCTCCCGGATGGGAACAGATGCTCCAGCAGCTCAAGCGCCAGAAATATGACAAGCTGCACATGGTGCTGGGATTCATGGGCGACAAGGATGTCACTACCATGCTCAAGAGATTACCCAAGGACGCCCAGTACTATTTCACCCAAGCCCAAACCTCGCGCAGCATGACAGCCGCCGACCTGCAGCAGGCAGCAGCCAACTTCAACCTGCATGGCAATGCCTACACCCAAGTGGGTGACGCGCTCGACGCCTCACGCAAGGCGGCACGGGCCAAAGACCTCATCTATGTTGGCGGCAGCATGTATGTGCTTGCCGAGCTGCTCAAGCTCTTCGGCTACGGCGACGAGCAAGACTAGCCACCACAACCAACAGATTCAACCGCAATCCTCCCGCTCGATGTCAACACCCATCGGGCGGGATTGTCTTTATCATCGGCCAAAACATGACAGCGCAGCTGTGTCAAAATGTCATCAATTGTTATTATCCCGGCGCACAATGCAAAACAAATTAAAAAGTGGCACTCCCGCTATTAATAAATTCTAAAAACGAGGACAAAAATATTGCTATTGTCGTTTTTGGTTGTACATTTGGCACACAATTTGAAAAGTTAAATTTAACATTTGGAAAAATTAAAATCAACAATAAATTAACAAAAGAACACATGAAAAGAAATTTGAAATTAGCAATTATGTTTGTTGCCGCCTCCATGATGGGTTCGGCACTCACCATGATGGCGACGAGCGAATTGGAAAAGAAGGGTATCATCACCGACACCTATGTCCTCACCAAGGACAGCAAGGAGGTTACCAATGACGGACTAGTACAGACATCGGCCCGTGCCGTGGACCTGAGCCGCGACTTTACCGATGTGGCCGAGAGCACCATCAACTGTGTAGTGAGCATCAAGAGCTACGCCACTCCCCGCCAGAGCCAGGATTTCTTTGACCCGTTTGAGTTTTTCTTTGGCCCCGGTTATGGAGGCTCGCAGCGCGGTCGCCAGCAGCAGCCGCAGAAGAGCGAACCTCAACCCATGGGCATGGGTTCTGGCGTGATTATCAGCAACGACGGCTACATCGTCACCAACAACCATGTGATTGACGGCGCCGAGAAGCTTGAGGTCACCCTCAACAACAATCGCCAGTACAACGCCACCGTTATCGGCACTGACGAGAAAACCGATATCGCGCTCATCAAGATCAACGCCAAGGATCTGCACGCCATCACCTTTGGCAACAGCGATGCCGTCAAGCCCGGCCAGTGGTGTGTCGCCGTGGGCAACCCCTTCGGTTTCAACTCCACCGTCACCGCTGGTATCATCAGCGCCAAAGCCCGCGGCATGAACACGGGAGACAACAGCATCAAGGCCTTTATCCAGCACGATGCCGCCGTTAATCCCGGCAACTCGGGCGGCGCCCTGGTGAACACAGCCGGCGAGCTCATCGGCATCAACACCATGATCTATTCCCAGACGGGTAACTACAGCGGATGCTCGTTCGCCGTTCCCAGCAACACGGTCAAGAAAGTCATCACCGACATCAAGCAGTACGGCACCGTGCAGCGCGCTGTACTGGGCATCCAGTATGCCCCGCTCACCAGCGAGAAAGCAAAGGAAGAAAACATCACCGCCACGACCGAGGGCATCTATGTCGCCAGCGTCACTGACCGCGGCGCAGCCAAGGAAGCCGGCCTGCAAGAGGGCGATGTTATCGTGAAACTCAACGGCAACCCCGTCAAGGACAGCGGCGAGTTGCAAGAGGAGATGAACAAGCTGCGTCCTGGCGACAAGGCCGAAATCGAATACTACCGCGACAACAAGCTCAGGCGCACCACGGTTACCTTCAAGAACGACCAGGGCAACACCAAGATCACCAAGCAGAGCGATGTCATGTCGCTGGGATGTGCTTTCTCGGAGCTGAGCAAGGAGGAGAAAGAGGATCTCGCCATCAGCAAGGGCCTGAAGGTTGTCGGTGTCAAAGCAGGCAAATTCAAGAAGGCAGGCATCCGTGACGGTTTCATCATCACCGACATCAACAACTACCCTGTCGACTCGCGCGACGATGTGGAAAACATCTACAACAAGATCATGCGCAGCGGCGAGAGTGACAAGGTGATGTTCATCACGGGCTTCTACCCCACCGGTAAGAAGGTCTACTATGCCGTCGACCTGAGTGACGACGAGGAGGACTAACCACCCGGAAGATACACACTCATATCATATCACACAATTCAGCCGAGGGGGCTATGGCCGCAGGGTCATAACCTCCTCATTTCTTCTGCCCCATCGAGCGAGAAAGAGCGCCATGAAAAGGCTAATGCCGTGAACTACCGATAATAATAGTGCCCCTTGCCAGGGCCCATAGAAAGCGCAAAAATCCCATATTTATTGCAATTTCTTGATTTTCATGGTTATTTTGAAAAAAAAATTACCGAAAATGACTAATATTTCAAAAAATTGTATTATCTTTGCAGACAGAAGCTAGAACCCCAAAAACTAGAATGACATGAGAGGAGGATCAAGACCCGGAGCCGGAAGGCCCAGAATTTATGGAAAAAGAGTGCAGTTATCAATCTTGATTTCTGAAGAGACCAAAGCTAAACTCAAGGAATTATCCGAAGCATTGGATAAGCCCCTGGCAGGTATTGTTGAACAGCTGATTATCAACGAGCACAACGAGTTGACATTATCATCCTGAGCAGGCTCAAGCCAGTGCCATCGCACCACCCCGAGCCCCTCACAGCACACGACGCCCCATTAGCGGCGCAATAACAAGCCCACTCCAGGAGCCCCATCTCGAGAAGAACACAAGAGCACAACTGCCCACCACACCCCGCAGCCCTATCAAGATGCGGTAAGTTGACTATGTGCAGCCCTGACAGGGATTTGGCACAATTTTTGCTATAGCTATATAATATTTGTTGCTTAGCATTTACAGACCCCATATTTCACAATTACACAAAAAAAATGGTATGAGACAATTAAAAATCACAAGATCAATCACCAACCGCGAGAGCGCGTCTCTCGAGAAGTATCTTCAGGAAATCGGCCGTGAAGAACTCATTTCGGTCGACGAGGAGGTGGAACTCGCCCAACGCATCCACCAGGGAGAGCAGGCGGCACTGGACAAACTCGTCAGCGCCAACCTGCGCTTTGTCGTATCGGTAGCCAAGCAGTACCAGAACCAGGGTCTGTCGCTGTCGGACCTGATTGACGAGGGAAACCTGGGCCTTATCAAGGCTGCCCAGAAGTTTGACGAGACGCGAGGCTTCAAGTTTATCTCCTATGCGGTGTGGTGGATTCGCCAGTCCATCCTCCAGGCCATCGCCGAGCAGTCCAACCTGGTGAGGGTGCCTCAAAACCAAGTGGGGCTCGTCAACAAGGCCAGCAAGGCACAATCGCGTTTTGAGCAACTGCACGAGCGCAAGGCCTCGGTCGAGGAACTCGCCGCTGAACTGAACATGCCCGTCGAGAAAATGGCCGAAACGCTAAAGGCTAACCACCGCTCAGTATCGGTCGACGCCCCGTTTGCCGAGGGCGAGGACAACAGCTTGCTGGATGTGCTGCCCAACAACGACTCCCCCATGGCCGACTCGACAGTCAACCAGGAATCGCTGGTTCAAGAAGTGAACCGCGTGCTTGAGCAACTGCCCAAGCGCGAGCGCGACATCGTGAAACTGTTCTTCGGCATCGGCGGCCAAGAGATGACACTTGAGGAAATCGGGGCCAAGTTTGACTTGACACGCGAACGCGTGCGCCAAATCAAGGAGAAGGCCATCCGCAACCTAAGAGGCCAGCGGAGCCAGCTTCTCATCTCCTACCTGGGGTAAAGCCGCCCAGAGCCCGCGCCGACGAGAACAAGACGGAACATCAAGGGGTGGAACCGTCCAAAAACCGACTACCACCCCCTGAAACACGCCACAAAAGCAAGGTTTTTTTCATTTTTTCGGGAAAATGGCTTGGACATTTCAGAAAATTGCCTTACCTTTGCACGCTTAAACTCTACACAAGTTAGATGAGACAACTTAAAATTACAAAATCCATTACTAACCGCGAGAGCGCGTCCCTCGACAAATATCTTCAGGAAATCGGCCGTAAGGAACTCATTACGGTAGATGAGGAAGTCGAGCTGGCACAGCGCATCCGCCAAGGCGATCAAGCAGCCCTTGACAAACTTGTCAGCGCCAACTTGCGTTTTGTCGTTTCAGTCGCAAAGCAGTACCAGAACCAGGGATTGAGTCTCCCCGACTTGATTGATGAAGGGAATCTGGGCCTCATCAAGGCAGCGCAGAAATTTGACGAAACGCGTGGTTTCAAGTTTATCTCCTATGCTGTGTGGTGGATTCGTCAATCCATCCTCCAGGCCCTAGCGGAGCAATCTCGCATTGTCAGGCTACCCCTTAACCAGGTGGGATCGATCAACAAGATCAGTAAGGCCCAGTCACGGTTTGAGCAGGAGCATGAGCGTCGTCCTTCGGCCGAGGAGTTGGCCGAGCGTCTGGACATTCCCGTTGACAAGATCAGCGACACGATGAAGGTATCGGGCCGCCATGTCTCGGTCGATGCGCCGTTTGTCGAGGGCGAGGACAACAGCCTGCTGGATGTGCTGCCCAACAACGACTCCCCCATGGCCGACTCGACCTTGAACCAGGAATCGCTCTCCAAGGAAGTGAACCGAGCCCTTGACCAGCTCAATCCCCGCGAGCGCGACATCCTGAAGATGTTCTTCGGCATTGGCTGCCAGGAGATGACTCTCGAGGAGATCGGTGCCAAGTTTGACTTGACGCGCGAACGCGTGCGCCAAATCAAGGAGAAGGCCATCCGCCGCCTGAAGGGCCAGAAGAGCAAGTTGCTCAAGGCCTATTTGGGTTAAAGCCGCGCTACATGTCAGTAAAAAGATTTCAGGCTGCCTCTCAAGGGCAGCTTTTTTTGTGCAGGCATTGGAGCGTTATTGCCGCAACATGCTACCCAAATACCCCCAAATCGGTCCAAAACGCGATAAAAATGGCCTAAAGTGTTGCAAAAGTGGAAAAGGCAATGTAATTTTACCGATTATTTGCGGCAAAACTTATTTAAACAATAAACATTTAACAACGAGAAAGACATGAAAAAAATTTTGACATTAGTCTGCCTGCTCATGCTTGGCGTGGGCTTTGGCAGTGCTCAGGTACATGAAAACGAGTCAGCAGTGGGTGCCAACCTGGTTTATGGCAGCCGCATCGAGAGCATGGGTATCGGAGCCCGCTACCAGTACGGCATCATTGACCAACTGCGCACCGAGGTAGGCTTCAACTATTTCTTTGATCATGACCACGTCGGGTGCTGGGATGTGAATGTCAATGCGCACTACCTGATCGGCCTGCGCAACGAGCAGTTCTACATCTACCCTCTCGCCGGCCTAAACTACACGATGGTCACCGACAAGAACGGAGAAAAGAATGTGGAGAGCAACCACATCGGCCTGAACCTGGGAGCTGGTTTTGAGTATGAGATTGACCCGCACTGGGGCGTGAACCTGGAGTACCGCCACACCATCATCCGCAAGGTAGACCAGGGCGTTATAGGCCTGGGTGTGAACTACAAGTTCTAGGGAAAAGCGACTATCCGCTAAAACCATAACAAGCAATCAGGGTCCTCCGATGCTGGAGGACCCTGATTGCTTGTTAGATTACCTACAGTCGCTATTCTTCGCCGGCTGCCCCCAAGGTTGTAGACATGAACGACGAGAAGGAATCGTCGTCGTCCTCGTTGCCAAAACCGTCGCTCACCTTAATCGAGCACAGCGACCTCAGGAATTCCAGCGTGTTATTGGCCTTGGACTGGTTGGTGTAGAAATGGCCCTTGCCCACGAAGGGGTCTTCCAGGCCGAAGTCAAAATATCCGTTGATGCTGTCGTTGCGGGTCTGGGCAAAGAAGCCTATTACCGACCCGTCAAACACCTCGCGCACCGGGGTCATCTCATAGGCATACCCCTCGGTCTGCTCATAGTCGAGCACCTTGAGGTAAAGGATGCCGTCGATAATCCCGATGCGTATCATCTTGTTGTCGTACTGGTAGATGTACTCACCCTCATAGAGTTCGGGCGCCTGCCCCATCGAGTTGGCGAAATTGCTGATCTGCTCGACCACGCCATCGGGATCAGAGGAGCGCGTTGCCAGCACCATGTTCCACTCGCCCTCGAGGTGCGGGTCCCGCGCCAGGCCGATAGTGAACGGGCCGTCAACCGTGGCCAGGATGCTGGCCAGGTCAATGCTGCCGATATAGGGCAGCTTGCCGAACATCTTGAGCAACTGCTGTATCTGCTCGAGGCGGACAAAGTTGTCCCCCTTGACACAGATTGAGAAGATGAAATCCATCGAGTTGGGGATGGCTTTGAGCACCTCGTCGCTGGGCTTTGCCAGAGTGGTGTTGAGCAACTGGGCATACTCACTGTTGTCGGCAGCAAGGATGCGTGTCTGCATGTCAACCTTCTCGTCATTAAATTCAATGTTACAGGTCACAGCGTCGATGTCGCTCTCGGTGAAAATCTCGATGAGCGGCATTTTCTGTGAGAGTTCGCGATAGACCTCACTCTTACCCAGGATGGTCTTCAAGCCCTTGCCCTGCAGCCACACATTGATTTCGGCATCGTTGTCGAGCAGTTCCTTGACATCTTTCTCCCCGGTAATGCTGGTGGCCGTCTTGGCCAGGATGGCCTTGGCACTGCGTGAAGCGCGCGAAACCTCCATGGGTTTGTTCACCGTGCCCACCAACAACACTTTGTCATTGATGACATAGAGATTGTCCTTGACATACATGCAGTCGAGGCCTTCGACTTTTTCAAACTCGCCCCCCACCCTCATTTCAAGGGTTTTACGCGCTTTGTCTGGATCCTCGAGGGCGCTGAGCAGCACGCGTCCGAAGGTCTTGGTAGTGAAGAACACATAGGCCTTGCTATCGGTGTCGATGCCTAACTGGGGCAAGTCGCTGAAGAAGATGCATAGCGGCGAGGTATCGTTCTCGTCAATGACTTGTTTCAGTGACTGCGGCAAGACAACGCTGCCATCGTCAAGCATACCGGCCTTCTTGAGAATATCATGCACATCGATGCTCACCACACCGGTAGCATCGGCTGGAATCATTTTCTCGAGATTGTCTCCAGCACAACCGGCCATCAGCACCAGCATCAGCACCAGCGAAAAGAATTTCAACCACCTCATAGGGATTAGTGTCGTTGATTGAAGCGTTAAAAATGTATCATGCGGTCACACACTCGTGTCAAGCGGCAGCATGTCGCTTGACACGGTACAAAGTTACTACAACTTTATGATATAGTGGAATAAAAATCGATTACTTTTTTCATGAGATGCATCAATCCCAAGATAAGGTGTGTCTTTAAACCAGCCCAGACCGAGCCCAGGCTGCTCCGGCAAATCACTATATTCAATAGTATATCGTTTTTTTAACGAAACTTAATATGAGTTTTCAAAATAATGTACTATATTTGAACATCTAAAATCGATAGTAATAGTACTAACCCAATCAGGGCAACCATAACCGCCTATAAATCAACGAAAAGACTATGAATGATATTTCAGACATGCTTAGAGAACTCCTTGACCGCTATAGCAATACTCCAGAACTCGACCAAGAGTTTGAGAGGATGAGACGCGAGGAGGAAGGTTTTGAGGAGGAATATACCGTCTGGTGTGAGGAGAATGGCTATAATGTCAAGAACGGCTATCGTGAATTCATCAACGAGATTATCGAGTCGCAGGATTCCTACTGGGACAGTTATCAAGAGTTTGGAAACAACATTTAACCACGCTATCCGTTTATATCAATAACTGACAACAAGAAATAGACCATTCAGAAAAACGACTAGACAACAATAATAGATGTTTCCTTCAAAAAGAAACCTCAGTTTTGCCGCCGAGTGGGATTACCAAGACGGAGTCCTCATTTCGTGGCCACATGCCGGCACCGACTGGGCTTATATGCTCGACGAGGTGACGGCTTGTTATGTGGAAATCGCCCGTGCCATTCTCGATGACGATGAGCGCCTGGTCATCATCGCTGCCGATGCCCAGGAAGTAAAAGCCGCGCTAGGCCACGACATCGACTGGCAGCGCATCGATATCCACGAGCTGCCCACCAATGACACATGGGTGCGCGACTATGGTCCCATCACCGTCGTCAAGGAAGGGCGCATGGTACTCACCGACTTTACATTCAACGCCTGGGGCATGAAATTTGCCGCCGACTGCGACAACCTCGCCACCTCGAGGCTTGCCGACCGCGGCGTGTTCAAGATGCCGCTTCTCAACTATCGCGACCTGGTGCTGGAGGGAGGCTCTATCGAAACCGACGGCAACGGCACGGTAATGACCACCACCTGCTGCCTGACCGCCCCCAACCGCAACGATGCCCTCACCCGTGAAGCACTCGAGAAAGAGCTGCTGGAACGGCTGGGCTGCAAGAAAATGCTGTGGCTCGACCACGGAGAGCTTGCCGGTGATGACACCGACGGGCACATCGACACCCTGGCGCGCTTCGCCCCTGGAGGCATCATCCTGTATGCAGGTTGCGATGACCCCAATGACGAGCACTTTGAGCCGCTGATGAAGATGGAAGAACAACTCAAGCAGTTCACCGACACCGACGGCAACCATTATCACCTCATCAAGTTGCCGCTGCCCGCTGCCATGTTTGACGAAATATCACGGCTGCCTGCCACCTATGCCAACTTCCTGGTCATGAACCATCAGGTGCTGGTGCCCATTTATGGCCAGCCCGAGAATGATGTCAAGGCCTGTGAGCTCATAGGCCAGGCATTCCCGGGCCGAAAAGTCGTGGGCATCGACTGCCGTGCGCTCATCTGTCAGCACGGCTCACTCCACTGCGCCACGATGCAACTGCCCCAAGGATCACTTTTAAACCACTAATAACCCATCATGAAAACAGGTATCATTCAACAACGCAACAGCAGCGATGTCAAGGCCAACCGCCAGTCGCTCATCAACAAAATAAAAGAACTTGCAGGCCAGGGAGCCCAACTCGTTGTCCTGCCCGAGTTGCATGACTCTCTCTACTTCTGCCAGGTGGAGAGCGTTGACAACTTCAACCTAGCCGTGAACATTCCCGGCGAAGTGACACAGGAATATGCTGCCGTTGCGCGGGAGTGCGGCATCGTGCTCGTCACCTCGTTGTTTGAGAAAAGGGCTACAGGCCTCTACCACAACACAGCAGTGGTGTTTGACACCGACGGCAGCGTGGCGGGCCAGTACCGCAAGATGCACATCCCTGATGACCCCGCCTATTACGAGAAGTTCTACTTCACGCCCGGCGACCAGGGATTTGTCCCCATCAACACCTCACTGGGCAAGCTGGGTGTGATGGTGTGCTGGGACCAGTGGTACCCGGAGGGTGCACGCTTGATGGCCATGAGCGGTGCCGAACTGCTCATCTACCCCACCGCCATCGGCTACGAGAGCAGCGACACCCCCGACGAGCAGGAGCGGCAGCGCGAGGCCTGGACCACCGTGCAGCGCGGCCATGCCGTTGCCAATGGCCTGCCCGTCATCACTGTCAACCGCGTGGGTCTGGAAATCGACCCGTCGGGTCAGACTAACGGCATCCAGTTCTGGGGCAGCAGTTTTGTCGCCGGGCCTCAAGGTGAGCTCATCTATCGTGCCCCCAACGACAGCGAGGACATGCAGGTCATCGACATCGACATGGAGCGCAGTGAGCAGGTGAGGCGCTGGTGGCCTTTCTTGCGCGACCGCCGCATCGAGTGCTACGGTGACCTCGACAAGCGTTTCCTCGACTAAACCATAAAAAAACTACGAATTACGCGAATTTCCCGAAACTGGCCGCCGCCATACGTTTAATTCGCGTAATTCGTATTTTATATCAAGTGGGTCAGGCTTGGTCCTCGTCTTTCGGGCCGCTGAAGGTGTCCTTCAGGAAATCTTCCACCTTGTCCATCATGTTGTCGGCAGCATCGGCTACATCCTGGAAGGTGTCTTTGGCCTTGTCGAGAATGCTGTCCTCGCCCTCCTTGGTCTCGAAGGCATCCTTGGCCTTCTGTCCCAGGTCCTGAGCCATCTCGGTGGCGGCGGTAGCGCCCTTCTCCACAAAGTCCTTGGCTTTATCCATCATCTCGCCTGCAGCAGCTGCCCCTTCACCAAACATTTCTTTGGCCTTGTCGAGAATGCTAGGCTCGCCTTCTTTGGTCTCAAACATCTGTTTGGCTTTCTCCAGGAAATCACTGCTCATCTCACCAGCGGCAGTGGTGCCCTTCTCGAACAGTTCCTTGAGCTGGTCAAACATGCCAGCCTCACCGTCCTTGCCGTCAAACATGTCCTTGGCTTTTTCAAAGATGCTAGGGTCGCCCTCCTTGCCCTCGAACAAGCCTTTGAGTTTGTCAAATACATTGTCCTCGCCGTTGGTAGCGCCGTTCAACATATCCTTTAGCTGGTCAAAGAAGTTACCGGCCTCGTTCTGTGCCTCATTGGCTGCCTGCTCGGCATTTTTCATTTCCTCATCCATAAAAATCTCCTGTATGTAATTGGTTATGCGCCTACTCCCTTTCAAGCGTTTCGGCATTCTCTGCCTCCAAAGTTACACATTATTTATTATACAATGGTAATTTTTCCCTCATTTTTTCTGAGAATTAGTAAGAATAATGAGGAATCAAGTTGAATCGTATCAGTCGGCGTCTGTTTTTTAGAGCAAGACTCAGTGAGTAAAAAAAACGAAGGGCCATGGCGGTAATGCCACGGACCTTCAATTTTGTTGTATTCAAGAGGGAGATAATTATGCTTCTTCCTTCTTGATGATGCGGCGCTCCTTGATGCGAGCCTTCTTACCGGTGAGACCACGCAGGTAATACAGCTTGGCGCGACGCACCTTACCATGCTTGTTGATGGCAATGTTGTCGATGAACGGAGACTCGAGCGGGAAAATACGCTCTACACCGATGTTGTCACTGATCTTGCGAACGGTGAAACGCTTCTTGTCACCCTCGCCAGTGATTTTAATCACCACACCACGGTACTGCTGGATACGCTCCTTGTTACCCTCCTTGATGCGGTATGCTACCGTGATTGTGTCACCCGGGAAAAACTGCGGGTGCTGCTTGTTTGTAGCAAATGCTTGTTCTGCAACTTTAATCAAGTCCATTTTTATATCATTTAATGTGTTAATAATCACTTCGCAATATACACAAGCTACTCTATTTCTTGTCAGAGATTACGAAAAGCGGGGCAAAGGTAGTACATTTTTGCGACCCGGCAATAGAAAAGCCCAACATTTTTTCGTTTCCTGACAAATTTCCACCGATTAACTGCAATTATTCCCTGGCAACAAGTCGGGTGTTGCAGGTATCCTGCCCATCGGGCAACCTGCTAAGCACGGTCCCGATGAGGTCGACGAGGACAGTGAAATCGATGAAGTTGGGAGGCAGCCTTCACTGTGGCCGATGGTTACCTTGTGAGGCTTAATCATCAAGCCAATGCAGGTTCAGGTTTCTCAAGACAAATATTCCTGGATGTAGAGTTCACAATTGGCGACCAACTGGTCGTACCACTGCTGGCCATAGCGCTCGATGAGAGGCTCCTTGAGGAACTGATAGAGCCGGATGTGCTCGCGGCGGCCCAGCACCTCGGCACACTTGCAGATTTTCCAGCGGTCGAAGTTCACGGCCTCGTAGCCGGGATACTTCTTGATGCGCACAGGATAGAGGTAGCATGACATGGGCTTGCGCCAGTTGATGCGGCCCTCACGGTAGGCCTTCTCAATGGCACACAGGCACATGCCTCCGCGCTCATAGGTAGTGAACACGCAGTTGGCACCCCCCACGAGCTGTGTCACGAGTTCGCCCTCGACATCGACAAATGCCACACCATGCTCCTTGATTTGCTGTTGGGCCTGCGGCAGCAGGTCATTCCACACCTCGGGCAGGATTTCCTTGAGTTTCTGGTACTCGGCCTCGGTCAACGGAGCGCCCGAATCCCCCTCGATGCAACAGGCGCCCAAACAAGTGTCCAGGTCGCAGCAGAAGAAGCGCTCTACCAAATCCAGGCTGACCAATGTTCCGTCGATATCAAACATCTCTCAATTCAGGCTATTTATATCTATTTTCTATCAGTCATTCTCGACGAGCGCCGCCAGGGCATGCTCGAGGTCGGTGCTTGACAAGTTCATGTGAAGCTCGCCCTTGTGGGCATAGGAGATGCGGCCCGTTTCCTCGCTGACAACGACAGCGATGGCATCGGTGGCCTGTGCTATACCCTTGGCCGAACGGTGTCGCAGTCCCAGATAACGCGGTATGCTTGTATCATGGGAGACGGGCAGGATGCAACCGGCACTCATGATCTTGTTACCGGCAATGATAAGTGCACCGTCATGCAAGGGGCTGTTCTTGAAAAAGATGTTCTCGATGAGACGGGAATTGAGGTCGGCATTGATTATATCGCCCGTGCGTTCGTAGTCGGTCAACGGCATGTCCTGCTGGATGACGATGAGCGCGCCCGTCTTGGTTTTGGACATGTTCATGCACGAGTACACCACAGGCATAATCCACTTCTTGGCGCCATCGACCTTGGTCTTGGACCTGAAGAGCCTCTCGATGAATTTAAGGCCTCGCCTGGAGCCCAAACCGGTGAGGAAGCGTTTGATTTCGTCCTGGAACAGGATGACCATGATAAACAGGCCGATGTCGATGAACTTGTCCATAATGGTGCCGATGAGGCGCATGTCCATGATTTTGTACATCACTACCCACGCGACGACAAAGGCAAGCACGCCGACAAAGATGTCGAGCGAGCCCGAGTCCTTCATCGTGCGGTAGAGATAAAACAGCAGCGTCGCTACCAGCAGGATATCGACTAAGTCCTTGATGCTGAAAAGAGTAAAAAATGAAGTGGGCATATCTTGATGAGGTTGTATTATTGTTTATGAATTATGGGCTGCAGCTGTGCCTGCATCAATGTGGTGAGTTTGACAGCCTCGACAGCCGCCTTGACATCGTGGACACGCAGGATGTGCGCGCCACGCTCTATCGCGAGAGTATTGAGCACCGTGGTGCCGTTCAAGGCCTCGTCGGGCATCATGTTGAGCGGGGTGTAGATCATGCGCTTGCGCGACACGCCCACCAGCAACGGGGCATCAAGGGCATGATAGGCCTCAAGGCAAGCGAGGAGCCGGTAGTTCTGCTCCAGATTCTTGGCGAAGCCGAAGCCCGGGTCGGCGATGACATCGGCCACCCCCATCTGTCGCAGGCCGTCGATGCGGCGTGCCATCCACTCGAGGACATCGGCAGCGACATCGTTGTAATCGGTCATCGAGGACATGGTCTCGGGGGTGCCGCGCATGTGGGTGAGCACATAGGGGACATTGAGACCCGCCACCACACGGAACATCTCGCCGTCGAGCGTGCCGCCCGAAATATCGTTGATGATGTCGGCGCCCCACTCTTCCACGCAGCGACGGGCCACCACCGAGCGGTAGGTGTCTACCGATACAATGGCATCAGGCACCTCACGGCCGATGATGGTCAGCGCCCACTGCAGGCGCTCCATCTCGCCACGCGCATCTACCGGTTCACTGCCTGGCCGTGTCGAGCACGCTCCCACATCGATGATGTCGGCACCCTCGTCTACCATCTGCCTCACGCGTGCAATGAGCGACTGCTCGTCATTGACACGGCTGGCGGTGTAGAACGAGTCGGGCGTGATGTTGATGATGCCCATTACCCACGGGCGGTCGATTGTAACCAACCGGCCGTCCAAGTTGAGACTATATGGCTTGAACGGTTGCATGACAGCTAATGAAATCTCATTTTGTTTGCAAAGATACTAAACATTTCCCGAAAATGGCGTATCTTTGCACTATAGAAATCAACCGTTATGGCAACCAATATACAAGGAAACTGCATCGAGCGAGCTCCTATCGGGGTTTTTGACTCAGGATTCGGGGGCTTGACCATCCTGCGCGACATCAGGCGGGCATTGCCACACTATGACTACCTGTTCATCGGCGACAATGCGCGAGCCCCTTATGGTACCCGCTCACGCGAACTGGTTTATGAGTTCACCCTGCAAGCAGTCAAGCACCTGTTTGCACAGGGTTGCCACCTCATTATCCTGGCATGCAACACGGCGTCGGCCGAGGCGTTGCGCACCATCCAGCAGCGCGACCTGCCCCACATCGCACCCACCAGGCGCGTGCTAGGTGTCGTGCGTCCCACGGTGGAAAAGGTGGGAGAACTCACCCGCACGGGACACATCGGCGTGTTCGGCACCCCCGGCACCATAGCCAGCGGCAGTTACAATATCGAGATCGAGGGGATGTATCCGGGTTACAAGGTGCACGGCCATGCATGCCCCATGTGGGTACCCCTGGTCGAGAATCGCGAGAGCAGCGGCGACGGCGCCGACTATTTCGTCAAGAAAGACATCAGCCTGCTGCTGGACGATTGCCCCGAGATTGATACAGTCATCCTGGGCTGTACCCACTATCCCCTGCTCATCGACAAAATCCACAAGCACATGCCCCCGGGCGTGAAAGTCGTGCAACAGGGCCCCATCGTGGCCGAGAGCCTTGCCAACTACCTGCAACGCCACCCCGAGATCGAGAGCCATTGCAGCCGTGGGGGCACCTGCCAGTACTTCACCACCGAGGACCCTGACCACTTCTCTCCCCTGGCAAGTGTGTTTGTCAACGAGCCTGTTCAGGCCCGACGGGTCATCCTGTGAGGGTTAGAGACAAAAAAAGCCGCGGCCATCGCCACGGCAGTAAGGGCCTTGATTAACCAGGGTCCTTTTTTTTAACGCTTACAGGTCCTCAACTGGAAAGAGCGAAGCGTGTAGAGTTTATCGCCGTCAGATAAACCGATGGAGAAATCAGCATAACCGTTTTTCAGCTTCTTGGTGGCGATGACCTCGCTACGGTAACGCACAGCCTTGCCTGGGCCCAGTTCCTTGACGATGGCTGTGGGTGACAGGTAGATAGCCTTGGTGCCGCTGACAATGATGACCGGAGCAATATCATACACATAATCGCGTCCGGTATTGCGGATGATGAACGACAGCTTGGCATGCTCGTTGGCATCCAGAGCCTGGTTGTCATTCTCATCGATGAATCGCAACTCTTCTATCTCAATGCTGGCAAACGGGCTGTAAGCATTGTTCTGCCGGTAATCGTCCATATCATAGTCATAATAGTAGTCCGACGAGCGGTAGTTGCCGTCATCGGTCTTGGGGGCCGTTGCTGCAGCGCCGATAATGCCCCCCACGGCCATGCCGACAACGGTGCCGACATCATGTCCACGCCACCCGTCGGCAATGCCTCCGATGGCCGACCCGAACATACCACCTATCGATGCCCCGGTGGTAGCTCCATAGAACTGGTTCATCGATTGGCAACTCGACAACAACAGGGCCGAAGCCATCAATCCCATAAAGACAGTTTTCTTATTCATCTTCTCAAACTATATAATCTTGGTTACACACACATTAGACGGACACAAACGCCGCTAGTTTAATCTACAGCAAGAATTGTGCCAATGATGCGCTCGCTATCAATCCCTTATGGCACAAGAGGAGCTTGCTCTGATTAAAAATCGGAGGGGTTCAGGGTGAGGAGAACCGATTCGCCGCTGCCACGCGTGTGCACATTGAGGATGGTGCGCCGGTTGGCAGCGGTCACCGCGGCGACATAGCGCCTCCAGTCATTGCCAAAGTGAGACAATTGCCTGGTCCACAACTGCCTCACATTGTCGGTGTCATTGGTCAGTGTGCCGAAAAACATTGACAACACAGCGGGAATCTCGACATCGACCAATTCGTAACTGGTGCCCACGCTGGTAAGGGAATTGATGGCCCATTCGTCATCGTAAACGAGGGGGCACTTGGCATTCAGTTCCTCGACGCATTCATCCAATGCCTTAGAGACATCGTCCTGTGCTTGAGCCATCAGCGGGAACAGCAACAGCACAGCCATGTAATACAATCTACATTTAATCATTGGCAAATCTTTTATGGAAAACTGCCGCTCCAGTCATCACTCGGGCACGGCAATGGGGATGCCATTGCCCCGGCACGGGGATGAACCGATGGAACCGAGCCGTTTCCTGTTATTCTCAACCTCACTCGGCGCTGGCAGCCTCGGCATCGAGTTGGTCGATGACACCGGCTATCATGCCGTCGATGATGCTGCCACGATAGCCCAATGCCATCGCGTAAATCTTGCAAATAGCCAATTCATGCTCATCAAGTTCGCCGTCAATCATCATCATGGCGACCATGTCACGCAGGTAGGCGAGCTTGGTTTCCTCATCCTCGGGCAAGGTGATGGTGACGCTCTCGGGATTGTCGATGACCTCATTGAACTGGTCGGGCGTGATGTTCTCCCGCGAAGCCACGGCAAGCAGCACAGCCATCTCAGAGTCGGTCAAACGGTCGTCGGCAGCGGCAAGCATTACAAGGTTCTTGAGTTGTCCCAGTCGCTGCTGTTCCTGGGGATTGTTGATGTTGTTGCTCATATCTGTTGTATCTAGTAGTTAATAATTCCCGTGGGTAACATGTCCACCCCACCCCTGTCCGATGGTGCGGCCGATGCTTTTGATTTTCAGCCCAATGCAACTGCGGCAATGAACCGGCGTGTCATTGACACAGATTTTGCCGGGATAGAGTTCATACAATCGGCGGTATTCGCCCTCGGTGACATTGGGCATGACCACATTGGCCCCGGCCTGCAGAGCCATGATGCGTCCCTGGGGATGCAGGGTCTCCATGGCCGTGGTGGCGGGGATGTTGATGTCGGGCATGAGCAGTCGCATGGCGGCCATCACGCGCAACGCCAGTTCCAGGGTGCCGCCGGCCTCACCCGCCAGAGGTGTGTCGGGGTGCGGGATGAAGGGACCGATACCAGCCATATCGATTCCTATGCCCTTGAAATAGAGCAGGTCAGCGGCTATCGAGTCGATGGTCTGGCCAGGCTGTCCCACCATGATGCCGGAACCCAGTTCATACCCTAACTCCTTGATCATCAACAGGCACTCGTGGCGCCGTTGCCAGCTCATACCCGGATTCAGGCGGTGGTAGAGGTCGGTGTCGGTCGTCTCGATGCGCAACAGGTAGCGGTCGGCACCAGCCTCCCTGAAAGCCTTATAGTCGGCATAGTCGCGCTCGCCGATGCTCAGGGTGAGGGCAACATCCATGCGCTTGATGGCCTCGATGATGCGGCACATACCCGCCTGGTCAAAGTGCATGTCCTCGCCCGACTGCAGCACTATGGTCTGGAATCCGATATCGACGGCACGGCGAGCAGTCTCGACGAGTTCCTCACGGGTCATGCGATATCGTTTCACATGGGCATTGCTGCGGCGAATGCCGCAATACATGCAGTCGTTACGGCAATAGTTGGAGAACTCGATAAGTCCGCGCAGATGCACAGCGTCGCCCACGGAATCATGACGCACGCCATCGGCACGCCGGTACAGGTCCCCGGCAGGAACCGTCGTGAGCAACCCGACGATGGCGTCATGGTCCAGCACTGCTGTATGTTGATCACATCCAAGCATCTTTTTGATTTTTCCAGAAGCAAAGGTAGTGTTTTTTCATGAAGTTGATGTAATTTTGCACCTATAAAACCAAAAGAAGATGAAAACCATACAAGAAATCAAGGAAATGCTCTCCCGCAGCGAGGGCGAACAGGCCCTCAACGCCGCGAGCGAGATTATCGAAAGCAAAGGCATCGGCCGTGACACGCTTGCCAATGCCTACTACCTGCGCGGCAACGCCTACCGCCAGCAGGGCAATGTGCGCATGGCCCTGAACAGTTATCTCGAAGCCATGGAACTCGACCCCGACGGCCCCGCCGCCGAGGCCTACCGCCACCTGCAGGAACTCCTCGCCTACTACCACAAGGATTACTACAACCCCTGATTGTGTCCACCGGCACACATGCAGCCAAACAAAACGCGGGGGCGGCTTCGTCATGAAGCACCCCCGCAACAATCATCGTCGGGCCGGTCAGATTTCCATTATGTAATCCGCCAAGATTTTGCATACACTTGCGGCATGGATGCCCAGTTCCTGACGGTTCTCACCATTGAGATCGTCGGGCAACTTCTCCTGGCCCAACCAAACCAAAATGCTGTATTTGGGGTTGTCGGCAGGGAAATATCCGCAGAAGGCGATGTCACGGCAGTGTTTCTCGTCGGGAATTGAGACATAGGAAAAACCGCAGACAGGAGTCTTGGAATCCCCCTCGGCCTCGTTCATGGCTTGAACGCCACTGCGCTGCAAGAGTTGCTGTAACATCAATATGCTCTGCCGGGGTTCAAAAGGGCTATCGGGATTGGGACGGAACACCCTAGACAACCCTTTGCCGAGGGCCCAGTCACCGATCCAGCGAGTCGCCAGAAAAGGATAAATCGTCAAATCCTTGAGTTGTTCCGGTGTTTGAGGGGGTTCCGGCTTCAACAAGAAACTAAGTCGATATAGCATTGCATTCATCATTTCCATTCCATCGGGGATGAAATCCACTGCCGCCTCAGTCAGCGGCCAGTACTGCCGCTGCAGGAACAAATCCTCCACACTGGTTGTGCCACCGGCCCAATCCACAAGATCTGAAGGTCGCGCGCCAAACTCAAGCAGAGCGAGATAGGAGACAACGGGCATCATCACGCCAAGAGGCAACATGAAATCCCCATGATCCACAACATATTCATTGATCTCTTCGGTTGTTATCGACACACTATCCACTTTCTTCACGCGCGAAGTGGTGAACGCAAATCCGCTTTCGACCTCGCGTTTCTTTAATGAGGCAAACCCTACATCCAAGCGGTCATGAATATCCATTACAGTCACTTGCCCCCGTTCAGCATCAACGGCCGACAAGCCACTGAGCAATGCCAAATTCATCCGCAGGCTGGTTTTACTTGCCCGTTCCATATCTATTAAACTGCTTCCCATATCTTATCCAACTTTTTTATCCTGTTGATATCTGCCATCGTGAAAGCCCAAATCGTGGGCTTAACCATTAAATTTCAGGAGCATCCGTCTCGGGGACATCAGCTTCGGGGTCATCGGCCTTGGGGACAATCGGCTCGGGGAGCGATGTCGCTTCCTGCATTTTCCCCGTCCCGGGTTCTCCCTCCGTCATCGGGTCCACATTCAACCCGGGATCTATTGGCATTCTGAGACCTCGCGTGGTCAACATCTCGCGTTGCTTTTCAGTCAGATGGGGGTGTGTCAAAGCCGAAGGCAAAGTTATTTTATGTATCTTGACAGAATCACTCCAAAAAGCCCCATGAGCAGCTTGAACCTCATCCAGAGCAGCTTGCATTGCTGCTCGCCGAGCCGCACTCTCTTCCAACATCTTGATGTGATATGGAGTAGTCGTCATGCTTGATGTACCTGAATACGGGGTTGAGGTCTCGTTTTCATCATTGTCAACAGGTACCAGGAAACCGATGGCCACAATAATTACCATAAACAAGGTAAAACCGCTGCTGTTGAAAATTTTGTATAACATAGTGATTAGTGTTTATTAGTGAATGTTGTTAATTCTATTGTTGGCGATCCATTCGATAATGTTGCGGGCAATAGCCGCAGGGGCATCGTTGTCATCGCCGCTTCTCATGACAAGATTGACAGTGACTGTATAGCCCGGAATGAAACCGTTGAACATGGCACACCGATCTCTGGTGGCCATATCCACTGTGACATTGACCATGCCGCTGACCGGCACCATGGGGGAATTGGCCGATTTGGCACATCCCACCAACACCGCATCGCGCAAGGCCTCCTTGAGCAAACCGATATTTGATTCCTGAGCCTTCATCGTCATGTACACATCTTGTTTGTCGCTCGCATCCAGGCGAGGGGTCATCATTTTTCCATCATTTGCGACAGCCTGCATCCATGCTGCCATCTGCAGCGTGGTTGATTGTTCGCCAGGCACAAAAGCATCCGCCGCTTGCCAATCATCATTCTCTTGACCGCTAAAGTCGTCAATTGTCCAGTCCTGATCGGTATCACCTAACCATGAGCCCGTCATATTCAGGTAATAGGCAAATTCTCTCATCGACTTGCCGAAGCGCTTTTCCAGTGCCTTGACCATGACGACATCAGAACGGTCCATTGCCACCTTTAGAGACATATAACAAGGGTCACCCACCTGGTGGTCCAGGATTCTGATGCGCCTTGACACGCTGTCGCGGTAAACACAGGGGGTGTAGTACATCTCATCGGGAGAGACTCCACTCTCGAGCAACAGGAGATACATGATTGCCCTCGTGTTGCCATCGTGATAATAGGGCCGGTAATCGTTATCGGCAACTTCCTGCAAGCCATCGGTCGTCATCTTCAAGTCAAGCAATGTCAACACATTGCCGTTACCATTATCCATCACGGCGACCGAAACTGCCGATAGCCCCGTGTCGTCACCCGAGTTCACCATTTCCATAATGGCCTGTCTTGCTGCCTCTTGCATGGCATGGTCCACCAAAGGCTGACCATGGGCAGCAAGACTGGCCATAACTAATGTTAATATTGCGATGTAACTCTTCATCGACAAACTACATTAGGATAAATACATCAGTTTTCAATTATTAGTAACTGGCCATGAAGGATTCACATCCACCGATACCGGCCACGAGGGTTTCATATCTACAACATAAGGCCATGAAGCGAGCATCTCGCCTGGTGCCGGCCAGGAGGGGTTCAAGTCGCACAGAACCGGCCAGGAGGGGTTCAAGTCCACCGACAGGGGCCAAGAGGGGTCCAAAACCGTCGATTCAACTACAGATGGGGTCTGGTCAGATGACACGGGCCAGGAGTTGCTTGCTGAAGCTGAAGCAGCAACGGCCAACGCCATCATCAATGATACAAATAAAGTTTTCATAATAGTAACAATTTAAAGAAAGTAAAACGAGTGAATAAAAAGTTATCGGCTGCCGGTGTTTTCAGCATGACTGAAATCATCGACAGGCAAATTTTCAAAAAAAAAATAATTACTTCAACAAGTACAGGCGAGCATATCCTGCATTATCCCGCTTTGCAACGGTACATTTTAGGTTTTCAGGCATTATGTAACGCTGTTTTGAGTCTATTTTTGGCCTGTTTTTTGTTCCAACACGATAATATCCGCAAGCATGGGAGCAATACTCATGGGTTGCCTTTCAGCAAACTCAATTATTTCATTTTCATGGAATTGCAACTGCTTTATCGTTTCACGCTTAACGCGTCTGATGCTCTGCTCGTTTACTTTAAACAGGTTTTTAAACCGGCTCACAGGAATTTCAGTGCCAGTCAACAGCAGAGCCAGGATTTTAGCCTGCAGGAACTGCCCTTGCCCAGCCTTCATACTTATCTCGATGATGTTGAGCAACTCATTTTCCGAGCCACGGTTCAAGCGGTCATATAGACGGTCGATCTTCTTCTCAACTTCTTCACAGACGCTCTCAATCTCCCTCAGAAGCCCGGCCCTGACCTTCCTGTCTTCATCCTTCAAGGATTCCCTGAGCGCATAATGCCCCTCGGCTGCCCTCTTTTCTATTTCTTTTTCCTGTTTCTCAAATGCGGTATTGAGCTTGTCATAGTCTCTCAGGTGAGTGTTGATTGCCAACAGAATCTTGATTGTATCATGACATTTATCGCACATCGCAATACGATTCAACAGGTCCATTTTATCCTCGGCGGCACCCATGCCCTCCAAGACAGAGTTATAGCCACCGATAATCCTCTTTAATGATGAATCAATCAAGAGGCTGTCTCCGGTTCCCCGCTGTGCCTTTTCACATTCACCGATTCGCTGCTCAACATAGGTGGTGACCTTGGCTGCAGCGTCGGGGTCATCAATGTTCTTCAATACCCTTTCGACTTCCTTGATTTTTTCTTCGGCCGACTTTGACGAGTTCAGAATCAGCATCGTTTCATCGGTCAACTTGGGAATCGACGGCAGATTCTTTGAAACCGAGGCATATTGGTCGAGTTTACTCTGGGTCAGTTTCTCGTTTTCTATCCACTGTGCATTGGCCTTGATTTGGCCTCCCATCCTCAACAGCGTGTGCACTTTTATAGCCTCATTGGTTTTTTTGACACACTCTACGGCCCCGTCCGATCTACTCTGCCTGATGTAATCCAGTTGGCCATTGAGCACTTTCAACAGCATGGCGGGAGTGCGCCCGGTTATCTCCATAATCTTCAGGCTGATGGCCCTCAGGGACGACAGCGACTCTTTCTTGCCTGAATCGCTCACCTGCTCGACCGCTGCCGCCAATTCATCGAGGTGGGCACAAGTGTCCTTGTCGAGATGTTCGCGCACCGAGTTGAGTTCGTCCAGACGCAAGGTGAGGTCATTCTTGATATTCAGGATAGACCTTTGGCTCATCCTGCGCCTATCATACCACCAAACCGAAAGTATCGACAGGATAGCGAGGGCTGCAGCAATCAGCACATTGTTTCTGGTGAATATCTCCTTGGCCGGTACCAGTTCAATGAATCGGTGTTGCAGTCCCTGCCCGTCTTGAGTGGCTTGGATAGCGACAAGACCGATTGAACTGCCGGCATAGATTACCCCGTCTCTAGCCACGCAGGCGTTAGGTTCAAATCTGACGCCATGCAACCCAGTCACCGACAGTGAATCGGTAAAATCCTTGATTCCATATTCTCCCAGGCCCACCAGATGATGGTTTTTCAGGGAGAACAACCGATTGAATCCCGAGGTCTTGCCACAGAACACCGGCAGGGAATCGGCCTGTTGCCGATACAACTCATGGTTGGTGATGAAATACAGATTTCCATCAAAAGCCATGTCACAGACAAAAGGCTTGGCATCGGGCATCCTCTTGATATTGCCGCCATTTACCACCCAGATGCCATGGTTCAAGGTCGCAACCAGCAGAATTGAATCTTGGGCATTGCCGCTGTTGGGAATGACGGTAAATCTTGTGATATAGGATTCCCCCAAGGTATCATTTAAACGCTGTGCCACGGGTTCCAGGGGTCCACCCAGGCACGGCACATCCTGGACACCGATGAGTATATTATCCTGATAAGCGCTCATTGCGGTGATGCGCCTTTTTATCGCGTCGGCATATTGCGTTTCCCACGAGAACAACGAGTTGGCGACATAGGAGTCCTCGACATTGACCTTCATCACGCGTTTCTGCATATCGACATAATACAATATACCTCGCGAGACGGTCATGGCTTGGGCCCTGCTGCCGCCAGGCAGGGTATACACCTGCTTGGCAGCCTCGTCATGGGTCCGCTGCCTGAACAGCTTATTGCCGTCCACCATGTAGTAGATGTCGCTGCCGTCAAGGCAGGACAGGGTCACGCGGCCCACATCGTTGAACATGTGGGCAATCCTGAGAAGCGCATGGTCGGTGAGCAGCAACGACTGGTTGCGCACCGCGTCGTCGACGATGGGATGATAGGCATCGGTCCTCACATGCCGGCGCATCGGCATGATTTCATACCGCTCTGGCGTGTTCAGGAAGGTGTCGCGGGCGATGGCCAACTGATTCTGGCCGACAAGGTAATTCCTCCTGGCGGCATAGTAAAACAGTTGGGCATCCTTCAGCCCCGTGGCAATGGAATCCTTGACATGGCTGGCATCGGGACCGGTAATCATCAACACATCCTTGCACAGGGCACACACCTTGTCACCCTCGACAACGACCTGTGTTGTCTTGCTGCTGATGGCGCTCTTGCTGCATTGCAACGGACTCTTTTTCAGATCAACCCTCAGCACGCCGCTGTCGCTAGCGCATAGCAGCAACGAGTCACGGTAATTACTCAGGTGAGTGACCGAGAACGGCAACAGCTCATGGGTGTTGTAGTCATCACCGTTCAGGGTCTTGATAGCAACGAGGCGGTCGTTGTCCCGGTTTACGGCAAACAGCCCCTGGGATGTCGCCACATAGGCATATTCTCCCTGCAGGGCGATATCATAACAGGAATACCGTGTCATTTTCCTGCCCATCGGGAAGCCGCCGTTGGTGTCCACCAGACTGTCGCCGTCGACACGGCACTTCCTGAGGCCCTGGTTACGCACGCCAAGCCAGTAGACATCCCTATCCCTGACCACTTTATAGATGCGGTCAAAATCGGTCTTGAGCGTGTCCAGGTGGTTGTTGTCGGCATGGTAGACATAGACCGTGCCGTTTTCAGTCCCGATGTAGAACCGGTTGATGTCGACGGCATCACCCGATATCGAGGCCAGCGTTTCGTTAAAGTAGATTTCGGCCTCGTTCATGGGCAGGAAATGCTTCTCGTCGCCGTCGCATGATAACAACGAGAGCATGAGAATCCATATGCTGATGAATATGACCTGTTTTCTTGCCATTGTTCCTGGAGAATGCCGCCAGATGCAACCGGCTGGGTTATAGTACTTGCAAAGGTACAATGAATTTCGGATTAACCCAAGGGCACGGGTTGTAAAAAACAAAATCGGTTTAGCTGCCATAAATGAAACCTGCTGAACGGCGGTCATGGCGCGTTGCAGTATTCTTGCAGCCAGGTGGGCGTGTTAACCGCGATTGCGGCAATTCTTCTGGTGGGACTTGAGCAGTTTCACCGCTTGGCCGTATGGGCTGGTGGTAACGCTCACAAAGTAGGCCGCCATCGTGGTAGTGTAGGTGTTCTTGTAGTGGCCCTTCGTGAAGAGTTCCTCGTCCGTGAAACTGTCGGCGAGGGCGAGCATCTCGTCGTGGGTCTGTCCCAGGAGCCGTGTGGCCTCGTCCAGTGGAGTGTCCTGATGCTTCTGGACCAGCATCTTGTCCATCTCGTGATAGTTGCGGCGATATTCATCGGGCAGGTAATCTCTGGGATGGCCTTCACGGATGTTCTGCACAAACTCGCGCATGAGCACCTGCCACTCGTGGAGGTGAATCAGCAAGTCTCGCAGGCACCGGTCATACTGCCAGCGCACGCCGCACTTCTTAGGGTCGGCAGTGAAGTCAAACGCCGCAACCTTCTCTTCATCACTCATCTTAGCGACCTGGTCGCACAACTTGGCATATCCATCGGCGATGGAAGCCAGCAATTCCTGTTTAGTACTCGGGTTAGCCAAAACATTCAGCACTTTAACGGTTAAACAAAATCTTTATACTCAATGGGGGTCATCGGGTGTCCATACCCAGCACGATATCGATGAGGCCGGCCACATCGTTGATATCGATGCCGCCCACACCATCGACATTGGCACAAGTTGAGCAAATGCCGTCATCCCATCCGTTGAGCAGACAGGAAATCAGCAGCGCCACATCATTGATATCGACCGCACCGTTGTGGTCCACATCGCCAGCACTGTAGGTGTGCTGCTCCTGATCGAGCAATGTCACCAACTGCACATTGGACTTACGAGTCACCAAGTCGGCAAACCGGGTGACCGCCAAGAAGCGATAGGTTGCCCCCGTGCTGAGCCCGGTGACATCGCATGTCGTGGCGGTGAGGTCCGGAACGACGAGAAATCCCGCACCATCGGGGCCCATCTCGACAGGGTCACGGTCGTCGCCCGTCGTGACTACCACATCATCAAGGTAGAAGCGCTGGGCCCTGGCCGTGCAGCCAAAGGTCACCCGTGCTCCAGGCGCGACATCATCAAACACCAGGGCATAGGTGGTCGCCATGCGCGTCAAGGGAACGCTCAATTGGGTGTCGCCACAGGTCACGAGGACCGAGCTGTTCTCGTTGCCGTAGTAGCGGGCACTGAACCTGACAGTAATCCTGCCGTCGGCATCAGGATAAAGTTGCGGCGTGGTCATGGAACCCACATACTTTTGCCCGCCGACGATAAAGCAGCCGCCAGCACCCAGATAGACAAAACTACCTGTCCAGCCAGGGTTGTCACAGTAGTCTCCCACCTTGTTGGCCGATAGGGCCGTTGTGGCATCAAGATTCATATTGATGGCGGCAAAGGTCTCGTTGAGCACCACCTCGTGGGCCGAGGGGTCATAGGGTTGCACATACAGTGTGTAGCCGGTCACCCACTCGCTGGGCGTTGAATCGGTCCAGGTTGCCGTGAAAGAGGTGGCTCCGACCTGAGTAGCGGGAAGCATGAAGGCCGCATGTTTATCATACAGGTATCCGTCAGGATAGACCTGATAGAGCATCTGCTGCTCACTTGAATACTGGAGATTCATCGTGGTGAAAGCATCGAGCACAAAGTAGCCGTCGCCTGAACCGCTCCATCCCCAGTTGATATGATACATGCCACCCCCACAGCCATCCACGACAAAGGCATGGCCCGCATTCTTGTCGGCATCCACGCCACCGTACAGGATGGGACAGCCGGCAGCGAGTTGCTGCTCAATCATTGCGGCCCACTCGTCGGCCGTAAAATCGTCACGGTCGAGGAGTACCGCATCATTGTTGTAGCCAAAAGTCTTCATGCCTTCCAGCTCATCGTCGCTGTAAGCACCGCTGGCACTGGTGCCGTAGCCCATGTGACAAGCCTGGCCGCAATATCGCATGAGCATCGCCACGGCATCCTTCTGCTGGGCCGTAGCGTTGGTAGGATACACATCAAGCATATTGTCCCAATCAAATGTGCCACCAGGCAAAGCACCAACAGTGGCGCCATTGACCGGGGATGTGTAACTGTCCAAAGCAGGCGCCTGGGCCGGATATTTCCAATAGTACATCACCTGAGCCATCGCTGTAGCCACGCATCCCGTCAGGCAATGCTGGGTGCCGCTAGTCGGACACTGGTTGTAGAAAGGCGCCCGCTGGTTCCAGGTACATGATACCAGCGGCGACACCACCACCGAATTCTGCCCGGCGCCAGCCATGACAGGCACCTCGGGATGGGCGCGCAAGTAGTCCATCTGCTTGCTGTAATAATCCAGCATCCACTGCATGTTGCAAGGCACATCGTCCATGTCAATGGCTTGGCTGCCACAGGCCAACACACCAGCCGCACGGTCGTCGCCGGCGACGATCACAAATGCGCTGCCGTCATCGGCATTGAACACATAGAAATCGGCAAGGCGTACATCGGCCTTGGATTTCTCGGTATGAACAAGCGACAGTTGTAGAGGGCTGGTTGACAGGATGTTGCGCTGCTGACTATTCAGAAACTGCAATGCCCTGGCGCGGGCGCCGGCGGCATCAATGCCGGCAGCAGCCACATCCATCGACATGATAACGCACATCAACAGAACCAGCGGCTTCAGGAAAACAGTGACAATTCTCTTTTTCACAAGTGATTAAGTATTAAAGAGTGCTTTGCACAAAAAGATGGTATTCAGCAAGTTGGCCGAGCGCACACCTTGCGCATTCCACTCCAGTTGGTTATTCATGCTGATAAAGACGCATTTTAGCCTATGCAAATCTTTCAGGTCTCTCTCGATGGCACAGGCTTCATGTCCTCTTCCACCATGCAAAGGTACAATAATTATCACAGTTATCAATGTAACCATGAATTATTATCTCACATCGGGCCAACAGGTATCCCCCTTTCAGATGTTCCTATCAAACAACACCGCTTGTCGGTCCCTGCACGGGTCGACAAGCGGCGTGAATATGTTAAAAATTCAGTGTGCTAAAAGCATGGTGCCTATTTTTAGTCAGCAAGCACGGCACGCACTACAAAACCACAATTGCGGTTGCCGGAATTCCAGCCAAAAGTATTATTGGTGACATAGAGTTTGTAACCGCTATTGGGGAAGGAAACAGTTGGAGTGAGGACATAGAGCGAGCGCGTCCAGTAGTGGCCCCTCTCGCCAGCGCCCGAGAGGTCATACTCCAAGCGGGAACCTGCAGCGGGGAAGAAAATGGTATTGCCGTTAGGGCCGGTCGCCAGTTGACCGTTCACACCATTCACCTGCGTCCACACCCAGGTGCAATTGGCCGACAATTCATCGATTTGCTCCTTGGAGGGCATACGCCACTCCGGACCCCAGTTCACATAGGCTGCATCATCCTCGGGGTCCAATTCGGTCTTGTTGTCAACCGGACCAAGACTTTCTTTGGTGTTGTACTTTGTAAAATGTACTTGACCGCTCTCGATAACGACATACGGAGTAGTGGCCCACTGGTAGAAATCCTTGTTGGGGACGGTCTCGGCCCAAGCGAAGTAGTCACCATACTCCTCAGGAGCGGTAGCACCCACATTGCAGGTAGCCCACAGCGTGCCGCTGGGCAGACCCAGATCAACTGTTTCATGAGTGGGGTCAGGGGTTGGCTGTCCTCCATTCAAGATATAAGCGATCAATTCGGTCACATCGCTAATGTCAATTTCGCCGTCACCATTCACATCTCCATTCTTTACTGTTGCGTTGGTAGTGATGGAGAATGCCAATGCCAAAACCATTAATAAAGCAGATAATTTCTTCATAATTGTCTCTTGGGGGCTCTAAAAAAAACTATTCAACGCCATTATAGAGAGCAGAGCCCGTTAGACCCTTCTGCATGGCACATATCTAATTAATTCTTATCTTCTTCCAGGTCGTCATAAGTCTGGTACAGGAAATCGTTGTAAGGGAAGCGGGCGGTGTGGACGGCCTTGGCCTTGTTGTAGAGCATGCGCTTGAGCCCGTCGATGTTCTGCTGCTTCTTGGCACTGATGAAGACGCAGTTCTCGCCCATGCGTGCCATCCAGCTCTCCTGGAGTTCCTCGAGGGGGATATTCTCGCGCTGTCGCGGGGTGAGATCGTCCTCATCCTTGGGGACATGGGTGAACTGGTCAATCTTGTTGAACACCATAACCATCTCCTTGTTGCCGGCATCGCACACTTCCTGAAGGGTGCGGTTCACGACCTCGATCTGCTCCTCGAACTGAGGATGGGAAATGTCCACGACATGGACAAGGATGTCGCTGTCGCGCACCTCGTCGAGGGTGCTCTTGAAGGACTCCACGAGGTGGGTGGGCAACTTGCGGATGAAGCCGACGGTGTCGGTCAGCAGGAAGGGCAAGTTAGCGATGACGACCTTGCGCACCGTGGTGTCGAGGGTAGCGAACAATTTGTTCTCGGCAAAGACCTCGCTCTTGCTCAGCACATTCATCAGGGTTGATTTGCCCACATTGGTGTAGCCCACGAGGGCGATGCGGGTGAGTTTGCCGCGGTTCTTGCGCTGGGTGGCCTTCTGCTTGTCGAGTTGAGCCAGTTTCTCCTTGAGCAGGGAGATTTTGGTCTTGACAATGCGGCGGTCGGTCTCAATCTGGGTTTCACCGGGACCGCGCATACCGATACCGCCTCGCTGGCGTTCCAAGTGGGTCCACATACCCGTTAACCGAGGCAACAGGTACTGGTACTGCGCAAGTTCTACCTGCATCTTGGCGCTCGCGGTCTGGGCACGCTTGGCAAAGATGTCGAGGATGAGGCTGGTGCGGTCCAGCGTCTTGACCTTGACAGCCTTCTCAATAAAAGCCACCTGCTTGGGGGTGAGGTCGTCATCAAAGATGACGAGGCTGATGTCGTTCTCCTCGACATAGGCGACGATTTCCTCGAGTTTGCCCTTGCCGACATAGGAGGTGCTGTTGGGCCCGTCACAACGTTGCAGGAAGGTATGCACGGTAACAGCGCCGGCTGTCTCGGCGAGGAACTCAAGTTCGTCGAGGTATTCTTTGGTCTTGGCCTCACCTTGCTGGGGCGTAATCAGTCCCACGAGGATTGCGCGTTCCTCTTTCTGGTCTATTTCGTTGATGCGTTTACTGTCGTCTATCAGTCCCATTGAGTCACTTTTTATTAATTGGATAAATTTGGCGGCGCCTCAACCATTAAAGTAAACTTTATGGTGTTCGGCTTTCACAAATTTTGGCGCAAAATTACTTAAAAATTGCGGTTTTTGGATAAATTCGACTACATCTCAACATGAAAAATAATGAATTCTCTTCGTTCTGTATTCGACTTGCACTAATTTTTTTAATTTTGTCACCACAAAATTTGTGCAAGCCGAACGCAATGAGAGTGCACTCTCGATTGCTGAGGCGCAGCCAAATTTATCCAAAATTTGTGCATGCCGAACGCAATGAGAGTCACTCTCGATTGCTGAGGCGCAGCCAAATTTATCCAAAATGTGAGAAAACAACTGATACGCTATCGATATATGAAACAGACTATCTTATTCCTGGCCCTGTGGAGCACATTGCTGCTCCAAGCCACCACAACCGATTACACCCGATATGTCAATCCGTTTATCGGCACGCAGACCGATGCCACCGGCGCCTTGAGCGGCAGCACATACCCCGGAGCCACGATGCCACAGGGAATGGTGCAGGTGAGTCCCGACACCGAACAGATGGTAACCTGGGACCCCTGCTCGGGCTATGACTACAACCGTGACAGCATCTATGCCATCTCCCACACCCACTTGAGTGGCACGGGCTGCACCGACCTGTTTGACATCTCCCTCATGCCAGTGACCTGGAATGTGACCCCGGAGTATCTGGCGACGGGCAACTTCGGGCAGACTTTCTCACACGAGCGAGAAGCGGCATCTCCAGGATACTATTGGGTTGAACTTCAGGAAAGCGGAGTGAAAGCCGAGCTCAGCGCCACTACCCGCACTGGCATCCACCGCTATACTTTCCCCCAAGGGAAGCCGCAACAAGTCATCGTTGACCTCGACCACTCCACCTTTCGCGGCCAGGCCTACTATAGCGGCCGCCGCAGTTATGACATCATCCAAGCACAGCTCCGCCTTGTCGATGACCACACGGTGGAAGGCTACCGCGTCATCACCGGCTGGGCCAAGCTGCGCAAAGTCTATTTCCGTGCCGAATTCTCCCGTCCCATCGCCGGGCACTTGCTCATGGACGGCACGCGCACAGTGGGTGATGCTACGGTCATCAACGGTCGCACACTGCGCTGCGCTCTGTCGTTTGATGCAGCAGGTGATAGTCAATTGACGGTCAAGGTCGCCCTCTCGGCGGTCGATATCGACGGAGCACGCCGTAACCTCGCCGCCGAGGCACCAGGCTGGGATTTTGACCTGTATGTCCGTCAAGCCCACGACGAGTGGCAGCGGCAACTATCATGCATCGATATCGACGGCACCGATGAGCAAAAGCAGATCTTCTACACCGGACTCTACCATGTATTGTTGCAGCCCAACACCATGAGCGATGTCGATGGCCGATACATGGACACCAACTACGAGATACGCCAGATGCCCAAGGGGCAGAGTTACCACTCCACATTCTCGCTGTGGGACACCTTCCGCGCCGCGCATCCGCTTTACCTCTTGCTCAAACCCGACCTGGCGGCACAGTTTGTGAACGACATGGTGCGCCATCACGATACCTATGGCTACCTGCCCATCTGGGACCTGTGGGGACAAGAGAACTACTGCATGATAGGCAACCATGCCATCCCGGTCATCGCCGACGCCATTCTCGCCGACCTGCCCGGCATCGATGTTGAGAAGGCCTATCGAGCGATGGTCGAGAGCAGCACAAGGCCGCACACCAACTCGCCGTTTGACCTGTGGGAAAAACTGGGCTACATGCCCTGCAACAAACAAGGATCTTCGGTTTCCATCACACTAGAGCAAGCATTTGACGACTGGTGCGTCGCTGCCGTTGCCAAGCGTCTGGGGCACACCGACGACTATAATCGCTTTAACCAGAGGGCGACTTACTTTATAAACCTGTATGATGAAAAAACGGGGTTCTTCAGAGCACGTGACGACAAGGGACAATGGGCAGAGCCGTTTGACCCGCTCAGTTATGAGGACAACAGTTTCATTGAGGGGAACGCTTGGCAATACCTCTGGTTTGTGCCTCATGCACCCGAGCAATTCATCGAACTAATGGGTGGCAAGAAAGCATTCCTGAAAAAATTAGATGAGAATTTCAGCCTCACTACCCTCAACCGTGAGACTAACGGCAATACCTCGGCATTTATCGGCCAGTATGCCCACGGCAACGAACCCAGCCACCACATCGTCTACTTCTACAACTTCGCCGATCGCCCTTGGCGCACTCAAGAACTGGTCAACCAAGTGCGCTCCGAATTCTATAATGCCACTCCAGCAGGCTATGCGGGCAACGATGACTGCGGACAGATGTCGGCATGGTACATTTTCTCGGCATTAGGCTTCTATCCCTTCAATGCGGGCGCTGCCGAATATGTCACCGGCACGCCACTGTTCCAGCATGCCACGCTACACCTGGCTGGCAACAAGGAGTTCAACATCGTCCGCAAGGGCGGCAAGGGTATATATGTCAAGGAAATCCGCCTCAACGGCAAGCGGCTGCAGGGTTTCAAACTCAAGCATCAAGACATCATGGCGGGTGGAACGCTGGAATTTGTCATGAGTGAGAAGCGCCCCTAGGCCTTAGCAGTCCTTAGTTTTTATACCGTGGGGATGGAGATGCCGTCGAGCTGGCGGTAGAGGTTGAGGGCATAGACATCGGTCATCGCGCTGATGTGGTCAAGCACGGCCTGCACCTGCTCGAACAGCGTCGGGGCATGCACATCATATTGCTGCGGGAACTTGTTCATCAGCAACTGGGAGTAGTTGCGCTCGGGATGCATCACCGCCTCGATGAGCTTCTCGAGCAGCAGGTTGATGATGCGGTTACCCGCTAGGTCCACATCGACGACATAGCCGGCGCGGTAAAGACGCTCCTGGGCCAACTTGCTGCACGCCTTATAGGCCTCAGCAGGCAAGGGATCGATGCAGTCGATCAAACTGCCCTCAAAGCGTCCCTCCATGATCTCGTCCTCGTGTTGCACAAAGGCTGCGGCACATTGTTCAACGAGGAGGCCGACAATGCAGGAACGCAGGTAGGCAATCTTCTCGTTGGGGTCAGCGACACGTCCCATGTGCTGGCGCAGGTGGGTCTGGCGTTCCTCGTCAAAGAAGCCGAGCAGCAGGTCTATGGTCTCGTCGGTGCCGATAATCTTGAGTTTGTGGCCATCCTCGATATCCATGATCTGGTAGCAGATGTCGTCGGCAGCCTCGACGATATAGACGAGGGGATGACGGCAATAGCGGTCTTCCTCAAGAAGAATGAGGCCCAATTCATGGGCGATGCGCTCAAAGATTTCCTTCTCGGTGGTGAAGAAGCCGAACTTTCCTTTCTTCCCGGCATGCATTGAGGAATAAGGGTATTTCACGATGGACGCCAGTGTCGAATAGGTCATAGCGAAACCGCCTGGTCGGCGGCCGTTGAACTGGTGGACGAGCGTGCGGAATGAATTGGCGTTACCCTCAAAATGGATGAGGTCGTTCCATTGCTCCACAGTGAATTTATCCTTGAATTCCAGTCCCTTGCCTTCACTGAAGTAAGCCCCGATGGTCTTCTCGCCCGAGTGGCCGAACGGCGGGTTGCCCAGGTCGTGCGCCAAGCAGGCCGCAGCGACAATCTCACCGATGTCGCGCAGTTTGTCTACCCATGGCTCAGCGGCATAGTGCGGCTTGAGGCGGATGGCAATCTCGCGCGCCATCGACTTGCCGACGCTCGATACCTCCAGACTGTGGGTCAAACGGTTGTGAACAAATATGCTATCAGGCAGCGGAAACACCTGCGTCTTATTCTGCAGCCGGCGAAACGGCGAGGAGAATACCAGGCGGTCATAGTCGCGCTCGAAGTCGCTGCGCACACCCCCACCCTTCTCGTCGTGGTAATGTTCCAGTCCCAGTCGCTTGTCGGATATCAAGCGGTCCCAATTCATGCGTTGTTGTGACATTCTGATAAAATTTTTTACAAAATTACTCTTTTCTTCGTAAAAGTGCAAAATTTATCACGATCGGGCTTTAAACCACCTTGAACCAGATTAGTTTTTTTGATTTCCACTAATTATTATTTTATGATAATCCTGATAAAACGCGATTTCCATGAAAAAACCATCGATTGGTGTAATAAAACCGAAAAAGTGCCAAAAATTTTGGACTGTCGCCCAAAATTTGTCATCATTGTTCAGGTCACATCTATAGTCATTCTTAACATTGACATTTAAAAAAGGTTTCAAATGATGGTTGTAACCGTTTTTGATGTATTTTTGCAGTTTGTAACCAATCCCTGATTTATGGAGAAGATAAATGTGAAGATTGTGAACCGTGGGCCGCATGAGGTGCCGCAGTACGGGACAGCGATGAGTGCAGGTATGGACCTGCGGGCGTGGCTGGAGGAGCCGCTGACGCTGCAGCCGCTGCAGCGGGCACTGGTGCACACGGGTATCTATATCGCACTGCCCGAGGGCTACGAGTGCCAAATCAGGCCCCGTAGCGGCTTGGCCCTGAAACGCGGCCTGACCGTGCTAAACACCCCGGGAACCATCGATGCCGACTACCGCGGCGAGGTGGGGGTCATCCTCGTGAACCTGAGCAATGAGCCCCAGACCATCGAGAACGGCGAGCGCATCTGCCAGATGGTGGTTGCCCGCCACAGCACAGTGGAGTGGACCATCGTTGCCGACCTTGACGAGACCGAGCGCGGTGCAGGCGGCTTTGGGCACACGGGAACGAAATAGTTAACAGTTAGGAGTTTTTTAAAAGACGAGAATGAGACGACATCTAGCGATCATCGCAATCACGATAATGGCACTGACAGCCATTGCGGGTCACAAAGAGACCGGCAATAATGCTGTCAGCCCCACCGACCAGCGCAAGGCCGAATACATCTTCATGGAGGCACAGAGCCAAAAGAACAAGGGCAACTTTGATGCCTACTACGACTTGCTGGCCTATGCCCATGAGATTGACCCAAGCAACACTGCCGTGTCGTACTATATGGGCATGTGCCTGCTCAAGATGAACAACACGACCAAGGAGCGCTGCGAACAGGGATTGGCCCTGATGAAAGAGCACTTTGAGGCACAGCCCGACGACCTGTATGAAACCACCTTCTATGGCGACGCCAACATACAATTGGGACATCCCGAAGAAGGCTTGCGGGCCATTAAGCTGCTCAACGAGCACAATCCTAACCGCCTGGAACTGCTGGTGCGCCTTGCCGAAGCCTACTCGAGGTCGGGCGATTTCACCCAGAGCAACGCGACTTATGACAGCATTGCGACCCTGTTTGGCAACTCCATCCAGATTACCTCGAGCAAAATCGACAACTACATTGCGATGAATGACAGCACCGGCGCCCTGCGTGAAATGCGTAGCCTGCTGGCCACTGCCCCCCAGAACGACTCCTACAACATGGCCATGAGCAGCCTGTTCCAGCACTACGGCATGAACGACAGCGCCCTGTATTATCTTGACCGAGCCCAAGAATTGGCCCCTGACAACGGTGTCATCTACCTGACGCGTGCCGAATATTGCTACCAGGCAGGCGACAGCGCCGGCTACGAGCAGCACATCTACAACGCGCTCACAGCCGAGCAACTTGATGTCGACACCAAACTGAGCGTGCTGCTGAGCTACATCCGCGAGAACATGACACTCGAGGACACCACCCAGCGCATCAACAACCTGTTCACCATCCTCATCCAGCAGCACCCCCACGAGGCCAAAATCCACCAGCTCTACAGTGAGTATTACTACGCCAAGAAGGACATCAAGGGTGCCATCGAACAGCTGGGCTACAGCCTCGATGTAAATCCCACCGATGCCGACGGCTGGCGCAACATGGTCATTCTCAACATGATGGACGACAACTATGCCGACGCCATCAAAGCTTCGGAAAAAGCGTTGGAATACAATCCTGACAATTTGGACCTATATGGCTATGTCGCAGGATGTTACCACCAGATGAAGGAGTATGACAAAGCACTTGAAATCTATGATCAAATCATGCACAAGACCGACACGACCGATCATGAGCGCCGTGCCGACATACTGACAGCCATGGGCGACATCTACAGCGAGAAGGGGGATTCAATCAAGACCGTAGCATTCTATGAGGTGGCTCTGTCACTTGACCCCGTCAACTCCGGTGCACTGAACAACTATGCCTACTACCTTGCCCAGCGCAGTGAGCAACTGGACCTTGCCGAGCAAATGGCGGAACTCGCCCTCAAGATTGAGCCCGATAACGCCAACTTCATCGACACCTACGCATGGGTGTTTTTCGCCAAGAAGGATTACGCCAAAGCCCTGATTTATATCAAGAGTGCCGTCGAGAAGGACGAGGACAACCACCTGCTGGAGCACTACGGCGACATCCTGTGGTTCAATGACGAGAAAGAGGCAGCCGTAGAGCAATGGACCAAGGCCCTCGAGACCGACAAGGACAACGAACTGCTGCAACGCAAAGTAAAAAACAAGACCTATTATGAGAAATAAAATCGCTATCATCACCATCTGGGCAGCGGTAATGCTGACCGCCTGCGGCACAGCCAAGAAGACAATCGCCCAGCCCGACACGACCACAACCACAACAACGACCGAAACGGTCACCAACCCCTGCAACACAATCATCGCCACCCTGGGCGACTGGCAGACCTTACAGACCGGCGGCAACATCAACCTGAGCGCCGGCAGCAGTTTCTCATCATCGGTACAGGTGCGCATGGTGCGTGACGACGCCATCTACATCTCGCTGCGCCCCGTGCTGGGCATCGAGGTGGGCAAGCTCATCATCACTGCCGACAGCCTCTATGCCGTGGACAAGGTGCACAAGCGCTATATTGCCGATAAGGTTTCAATCCTTACCTCGGGCATCCCCGTTACCGTGAGTGATGTGCAGGACATCTTTCTGGGCCGCCCGTTCATCATCGGCAAGGGAACACTCAACGACAGCAACAAGAGCGAGATGAATGCCACACGCGACGGCAATGCCACCGTGCTCACTGCCGTCAAGCAATACAAGGGATACGGTTATTCCTTCTCGTTTGACAAGAACAACCGCATCACATCCATCAACATCATGCCTACAGGCAGCACTACCGCTGCCTACCGGGTGGGATACAGTGATGTGCGCAGCACCAAAGCCGGCAACATCGCCCACGACATCAATGTGAAAGCGACCATCGAGAAGAAGAATATGGCATTCTCCCTCAGCTACAAGAACATCGACTGGAACGGCAAGGTGAAAATCGACAAGAGCATTCCCAGCAACTACAAGCGCATGAACGCACGCGACCTGCTCTCGCTGTTCTCTAATTAAACTATCGGTCCACAGATATACTTTTGAGCCTGTTTCTGCGTTATGTTATTAGACAACTCAAAATAGGCAATGAGATTCCAATCCCGCATATTGATGATACTGGTGTGCTGCCTGTGCGCCACCGTCGCATTTTCCCAAATCAAAATCACGGGCAAAGTCGTTGATGCCGCCGGTGATCCCATCGAGTTTGCCACAGTGCGCCTGTTGGGCACCGCCATCGGTACCAACACCGACACAAAGGGCGAATATGAAATGACGGTCCCCAAGGCCGACACGCTCATGGTAGAATTCACCTGCCTGGGCTACGCAACAGTGACACGCCAGCTGATTAAACCCGAAGGCTCAGTGACGCTCAACCCCAAGCTCTATGAGAAGACAATGGAGCTTGAAGGAGTCGAGATTACTGAATACAAGAAGCAGACCACGGGCATGCAGGGCATCGATGTGGAAATGCTGAAACGCACGCCCGACGCATCGGGCGGCAGCGTCGAGGCCGTGCTGACCACCATGGCAGGCGTGAGTTCCAAGAACGAGATGAGCTCACAGTACATGGTGCGCGGCGGTTCCTATGACGAGAACAGCGTTTACATCAACGGCATTGAGGTTTACCGCCCGCAGCTCATCAGTTCAGGACAGCAGGAGGGCTTGAGCATCATCAACCCTGACATGGTGCGCAAGGTGGAATTCTCGACGGGCGGCTTCAGTGCAGCCTACGGCGACCGCATGTCGTCGGTACTGGACATCACCTACCGCGAGCCCGAAGCCTTTGAGGGTGCCTTTGCGGCCAGCTTGCAGGGCGGCAGCCTGATGCTGGGCCACAGCACGAGGCACTACTCCCAGATGCACGGCGTGCGCTACAAGCGCAACTCCTCACTGATGGGCTCCCTGGAGAGCAAGGGTGAGTATGACCCCCAGTACTTTGATTACCAGACGAGCCTCGTGTTCAAGCCATCAGAGAAACTGCGCATCGCGTTGCTGGGCAATGTGAGCATCAACGACTACCGATTCACGCCCGCCAACCGTGAGACCAGTTTCGGCACGAGCGAGGAAGTGAAAAAGTTCACGGTTTACTTTGACGGTTACGAAAAAGACAAGTTCCAGACCTACTTTGGCGCCGGGGCTGTCACCTACTCGTTCAATAACAAAGGCACCGACTTGACACTACAAGCATCGGGCTACCGCACCGACGAGTTGGTGGCCTATGACATCCACGGCGAGTACTGGTTGAACCAGGCCGGGCAGGAGTTGGGTGTGGGCAAGTACCACGAGCACGAGCGCACACGCTTGAAGATGAATGTGATGGACCTCACCCTCAGGGGAAACATCGGCATCAACCAGAACAGCATATCCTATGGCATCTCGATGCGCAAGGAGGACATCTATGACCGCTCCAGGCAGTGGCAGTGGCGTGACAGTGCGGGCTACTCACTGCCCCACATCCCCGACCAGGTCAATGTCATCTTTACCGAGTCATCGAGCAATGACCTGAACACCACCCGCATCGCGGGCTGGCTGATGGACACATGGCGCTTTACCTCCAGTTCGGGCTACTGGTCACTGAATGCGGGTGTGCGACTGTCACACTGGAACTTCAACGGCGAGACACTCGTGTCGCCACGCTTCAGTCTGGGCTTCGTCCCCGAGCGCAACGGCAACCTATCGCTGCGCCTCGCCAGTGGCGTGTATTATCAGGCCCCATTCTACAAGGAATACCGGCAACAGGTCATGGACTCGCTCAATAACCGCACCATCCTGTTGAACAAGGATATCAAATCCCAGCGCAGCATCCAGGTCATCCTGGGCAGCGACTACACCTTCCGTGCGCTGGACCGCCCCTTCAAACTCACGGCCGAGGCTTATTACAAGAACCTGTCTAATCTTATCCCTTACGAGATTGACAACCTCAAGCTCGTGTACAGCGGCGTGAATTCCTCCAAGGGCTACATCGCCGGACTTGACATGAAGTTGTTCGGACAGTTTGTTGAGGGTACGGACTCCTGGCTCAGTTTCTCACTGATGAAGACCCAGGAGGACCTGAACGGCGTGAAGGTACCGCGCCCCACCGACCAACGCTACAGCGTGGCCCTGTTCTTTACGGACTATTTCCCCAACATCCCACGCCTCAAGTTCAGTCTCAAGGGCATCATCAGTGACGGTCTGCCCACCACGGCACCGCATCTCACGCGTGCCGACTCCTATGTGCGCCAGCCCGCCTACAAGCGCGTGGATGTGGGTTTGAGTTATGAGCTCGTGGGTAAGGAGAACCGCCCCTACAGCGGCTTCCTGAGCCACTTCAAGGAGATCTGGCTGGGCTTTGATGTGTTCAACCTGATGGACATTTCCAATGTGAGCAGCTACTACTGGGTCACCGATGTGAACAACATCCAGTATGCCGTGCCCAACTACCTCACCCGCCGCCAACTCAATGTGCGCCTCTCGGCAAGCTTCTAAGTGCTTGACATCCTCTTAAAACCTGAGGGTTGTCAAGGACATAAAAACCTGTCGCCGGAATGTGAGGAATAAAAAGTTTTTATTACCTTTGTCAATCGAGAAATAACCAATATTATCAACCTATAAAAAGAACCAAAATCATGGCAAAACCTTATGTAATCGGAATCGACATGGGCGGTACCAACACCGTCTTCGGTATCGTGGATGCTCGCGGCAATGTAATTGCCAGCAGTTCTATCAAGACTGGCAAACACAGTGACTTCAATGACTATATCGACGAGTTGCACGCCGAGCTGTCTCGCCTGATCACAGACAATGAAGCTGAGGGCAAAATCAACGGCATCGGCATCGGTGCCCCCAACGGCAACTACTACACGGGAATGATTGACCAGGCTCCCAACCTGCCCTGGCCGATGCCCATCCCCCTGGCCGAGATGGTAACGAAGAAATTCGGCATCCCCTGCCTGATCACCAACGATGCCAACGCTGCCGCCATCGGCGAGATGACCTATGGCGTGGCGCGCGGCATGAAGGATTTCATCATGATCACGCTGGGCACCGGTGTGGGCAGCGGTATCGTGGTTAACGGCCAGATGGTGTACGGCCACGACGGTTTTGCCGGTGAGCTGGGCCATGTGATCGTGAAGCGTACCAACGGACGCGTGTGCGGCTGCGGTCGCACGGGTTGCCTTGAGGCTTACTGCTCGGCTACTGGCGTTGCCCGCACGGCGCGCGAGTTCCTGGAACTGCGTGAGGAGCCGTCGAAGCTGCGCGAGTATGACATCGAGGCCATCACGAGCAAGGATGTGTATGACTGCGCGATTGCCGGCGACAAGTTGGCTAAGGACATCTTTGAGTACACGGGCAACATCCTGGGCGAGGCGCTGGCCGACTTCACCAACTTCTCGAGCCCCGAGGCGTTTGTGCTGTTCGGTGGCCTGACCAAGAGCGGTGACCTGATCATGAACCCTGTGAAGGAGGCATTTGACCGCAATGTGCTGGGCATCTACAAGGGCAAGGTGAAAATCCTTATCAGCGAGCTCAAGGAGAGTGATGCTGCCGTGCTGGGTGCCAGTGCTCTGGGCTGGGAAGTTAAAGAATAAGCGCGTTGACTGTCATGAAGAAGATTATTCCTATCGCATTGCTGGCCATGCTGGGATGCGGCATGGCAGGCTGCAATGGCTCGACCCAAGAGAAAACCGCCCCTGAGCAGGCCGAACAGCCTGCCACCGAGAATGTTTACAAGCTTGTGCAGGTGCGTGAGGACGGGACCGAGCAGGTCGAGGAAATGAAGGCCAAGGATGACACTGTGGCTGTAACCCTTTTCCTCGACCGTGTGGAGAAGTCTGTCATGGCGAATATCGACAAGGAGACTCAGCCGTACAAGGCGATGTACCTCGTCTCGTCGAAGGGTGACACGCTGAACAACGACGACAATCTGCTCAAGGCTGTCATGGAGAAGCAGTCACATGCTCCTCAAGCTCCTGCTGCCCCGCTGAAGTGACATTGAAACCGGTCGCGACTGCGCGAGTCGTGTGACGCTGCAGTAACATATCAACAACAATCAACCCCGCGCCGATTGGCGCGGGGTTGATTGTTCAGTAGTATCTCTCTAATCGCTGATGATAATGGCGCGATTATTCCTTGGTCTCGGTTGCTTCGTCGGCGGCAGGAGCGGTAGCCTCGGCTGCGGGAGCGGCGGCTTTCTTGCGGCTGCGACGGGTCGACTTCTTGGCAGCAGCCTTCTCCTGACCCTTAGCCTCGAGCATGGCCTCGTTGAAGTCCACGAGCTCGATGAAGCAGGTCTTGGCGTTGTCGCCCAAGCGGTTACCCAGCTTGAGGATGCGAGTATAGCCACCGGGACGGTCGGCCACCTTAGCGGCAACGGTCGAGAAGAGTTCCTTAACGGCCTCCTTGTTCTGGAGGTGCTTGAAAACCAGACGACGCGATGCGGTGGTGTCGTCCTTGGTCTTGTTGATCAGAGGCTCGGCGTACACGCGCAGGGCTTTAGCCTTGGCGAGGGTCGTGACAATGCGCTTGTGCATGATGAGCGAGATGGTCATGTTGGCCAACATGGCATCACGGTGTGCGCTCTTGCGACTCAGGTGGTTGAATTTCTTATTGTGTCTCATTGTTGTTTACTCTTTATCTAATTTGTATTTAGTGATATCCATGCCAAAGTGCAGATTGAGGTTGGCCAAGAGCTCCTCGAGTTCACTGAGCGACTTCTTACCGAAGTTGCGGAACTTGAGCAGGTCGGTCTTGTTGAAGACCACGAGCTCTCCAAGTGACTCGACCTCGGCTGACTTGAGGCAGTTGAGGGCTCTCACGGAGAGGTCCATGTCAACCAGTTTGGTCTTGAGCAGCTGCCTCATCTTGAGTACCTCCTCATCAAACTCCTCGTTACCGTTAGCCTCGGTGTTGTCGAGGACGATTTCACGGTCGGTGAAGAGCTGGAAGTGCTGGATAAGGATCTCGGCAGCGCCCTTGAGAGCGTCCTTAGGATGAATGGAGCCATCGGTAGTGATCTCGATAACGAGTTTCTCGTAGTCGGTCTTCTGCTCAACGCGGAAGTTCTCGACGGTGGTCTTCACGTTCAGGATGGGCGTGTAGATCGAGTCGATAGCGATCACATCGATGGGGTCGTTGGCATTCTTGTTCTCCTCGGCGGGCAGGTATCCCCTACCCTTGTTGATCGACAGTTCAATCTGGAATCCGCAGGAGGGGTCGATATGGCAAATCTCAAGCTCGGGGTTCAAGACCTCGAAAGCGCTGAGGACCTTACCGATATCGCCGGCCTTAAAGACGCTTTGACCTGAAACCTTGACAACGGCCTTCTCGGTGTCGGTGTCTTCGACAATGCGTTTGAGGCGCACCTTCTTGAGGTTCAGGATGATGTTGGTGACATCTTCCTTGACACCTGTGATGGTAGCGAACTCATGCTGCACGCCGTCGATGCGGATGCTGCAGATTGCGAAGCCCTCGAGTCCTGAAAGGAGAATGCGGCGCAGAGCGTTACCGATGGTGACACCGTAACCGGGCTCCAGGGGTCGGAACTCAAACTTGCCGAACGAGTTGTCGGCTTCCAACATTAAGACTTTGTCGGGTTTCTGAAATGCTAAAATAGCCATGGATAATAATTTTACTGTTTAGAATACAACTCGACGATCAACTGCTCCCTGATGTTCTCAGGAATGTCTTCACGAACAGGCATGTGCAGGAGCTTACCGCCCTTGACATTCTCGTCCCATTCGATCCAGGGGTACTTGCTGTGGTTGAATCCGGCGAGGGCGTCTTGGATGACCTCGAGGGATTTGGATTTCTCACGGACAGCAACGATTTGTCCCTCGCTCACCGAGTAGGAGGGGATGTTGACCACCTTACCGTCGACGGTGATGTGACGATGGAGGACGAGCTGACGAGCCGCAGCGCGCGTGGGAGCGATGCCCAGACGATAAACGACATTGTCAAGTCTTGCCTCGAGTAACTGGAGAAGCACCTCACCGGTAACGCCCTTCATGCGAGAAGCCTTGCTGAAGAGGTTGCGGAACTGACGCTCAAGGACGCCATAGGTGTATTTTGCTTTCTGTTTTTCGCGAAGCTGTGTACCGTACTCAGAGAGTTTCCTGCGACGGTTTGCGCCATGCTGGCCCGGGGGATAGTTCTTCTTGGCAAAGTACTTGTCTTCACCGAAGATGGGTTCACCCAGCTTGCGTGCAATCTTTGATTTAGGACCGGTGTATCTAGCCATAGTCTTTTTTTAAAAAATAATTAACATTGTGAATTGGAATCGCTTCAGTGCAGCCGCGATTGCAGAGAGGTCGTTAAAAATGCAATCCATTCACTGATAGAGATTCGCGAAAAAAGTTTGTTAATAAAAGCTGTTGAAACAGTGTTGATGAGTAAAGCGCCTAAATCTCTTAGACCCTTCTTCTCTTGGGAGGACGGCAGCCGTTGTGGGGCAGCGGCGTGACGTCGATGATCTCGGTAACAGCGATGCCGGCGCCATGGATGGTGCGGATAGCCGATTCGCGGCCATTACCCGGACCCTTGACATAGGCCTTCACCTTGCGCAAGCCGAGGTCATAAGCGACCTTAGCGCAGTCTTCGGCAGCCATTTGAGCGGCGTAGGGGGTGTTCTTCTTAGAACCACGGAAACCCATCTTGCCGGCCGAGGACCACGAAATTACCTGTCCCTCGCCATTAGCGAGGCACACAATGATGTTGTTGAACGAAGAATGCACGTGCAGTTGACCAATACCGTCAACGCGAACGACTCTCTTCTTAGCTGCGACTGTCTTTTTAGCCATAATTCAAAAATGTTATTTAGTAGCTTTCTTCTTGTTAGCAACAGTTTTCTTGCGGCCCTTGCGGGTGCGAGCGTTGTTCTTGGTGCTCTGGCCACGCACGGGGAGTCCGTTGCGGTGACGGATACCGCGATAGCAACCGATGTCCATCAATCGCTTGATGTTCATCTGCACCTCGCTGCGCAGGTCACCTTCTACCTTGTATTCGTTACCGATGACTTCACGAACGGCTGCTGCCTCGGCATCGGTCCAGTCCTTGACGCGGGTGTTCTCGTCGACACCGGCCTTCTTGAGGATGGTTGCGGCAGAGCTTCGCCCGATACCAAAGATGTAGGTCAAGGCGATGACGCCGCGCTTGTTTTGGGGAATGTCAACCCCGACAATTCTTACTGCCATATATTAAATTCAAAATTTTTTGCAAAGTTAATACTTTTTTTTATCCCTGACGCTGTTTGAACTTGGGATTTTTTTTGTTAATCACATAAAGGCGCCCCTTGCGGCGGACGATCTTGCAGTCCTCGTTGCGCTTCTTGATAGATGCTCTAACTTTCATAATATGTTGTGATTTAGTTATTTGTATCGAAAAGAGATTCTTCCTTTAGACAAATCGTAGGGCGACATCTCGACTCTGACCTTGTCACCGGGCAGGATTTTGATGTAGTGCATACGCATCTTGCCGCTGATGTGAGCGGTGATCTGGTGGCCGTTCTCGAGCTCAACGCGGAACATGGCGTTGGATAGTGCCTCGACGATAGTGCCGTCTAATTCAATTGCTGTCTGTTTTGCCATATAAAATCTTGATTAACGATGTTAGCTGTCTTTAAACTCTTGTTTGATTCAATCAGATGAAGCGTTCACCCAGGACCTCCTTGATGGGATCAAAGGAGGACAGGATGTCGGGCTTGCCATGATGGATGGCGATGGAGTGCTCAAAGTGAGCGCTGGGCTTGCGGTCGCGGGTGCGGGTTGTCCACCCGTCACGCTCGGTGATGATGTTCTTGCTTCCCATGTTGATCATGGGCTCGATGGCAATAGTCATGCCGTTGCGCAGGAGCGGACCTGTGCCTCGACGACCGTAGTTGGGCACTTCGGGGTCCTCGTGCAGTTTCATGCCGACGCCGTGTCCTGTCATCTCGCGCACGACGCTGTAGTTGCGGCGCTCGCAGTACTGCTGGATGGCGTGGCCGATGTCTCCGATGCGGTTACCGGGAACGGCCTGCTCGATACCGATGTAGAGCGATTCCTTGGTTGTGCGCAGGAGCTGCAGGACTTCGGGGGCAACTTCACCCACACAGAAGGTGTAGGTGCTGTCGCCGTTGAACCCCTCGGGGGTGACGGCACCGCAGTCACATGACACGATGTCGCCATCCTCGAGAACATAGTTCGACGGGATGCCATGCACCACGACCTCGTTGACCGAGGTACACAGTGTGGCGGGAAAGCCGTACAGCCCTTTGAAGCCGGGCGTGCAGCCTTGAGAACGGATATACTCTTCAGCGATCTGGTCGAGACGGCGTGTGGTGACACCGGGAGCGACGACCTTGGCCACCTCGGCCAGGGCGCCTGCCACAACGAGGTTGGCATGTCGCAGCATCTCGATCTGTTCGTCTGTCTTGAGAGTTATCATCGTCTAGATTGAATAATAATAGCTGTTGTTTAAAGCCAGTGTAATCGTTTAGCGGGAACGGCCCTTGATTTTACCGGACTTCATCAGACCATCATAGTGGTGCATCATCAGGTGTGTCTCGATCTGCTGGAGGGTGTCAAGAACGACACCGACGGTGATGAGCAGCGAGGTGCCACCGAAGAACTGCGCGAACTGCTGGTTGACTCCGAATAAGCTGCGTGCAAATGCCGGCAGGATGGCCACGATACCCAGGAAGATTGAACCGGGCAGCGTGATGCGCGACATGATCGAGTCAAGATACTCGGCGGTCTTCTTGCCGGGTTTGATGCCGGGGATGAAGCCGCTGTTCTTCTTCATCTCTTCGGCCATCTGGGTGGGTCGCACGGTGATGGCGGTGTAGAAGTAGGTGAAGGCAACAATCATGATGAAGTAAACCACATTGTACAAGAGGCCGTCGTTGTCTCCGAAGTGCTGGGCAATCCATGAGGGATTCTCACCCTGATTGTAACCGGCGAGCGTGATGGGAATGAACATCAGTGCCTGGGCAAAGATGATAGGCATCACATTAGCTGCATTGACCTTCAGGGGGATGTACTGGCGCGCGCCGCCATACTGCTTGTTACCCACGATGCGCTTGGCATACTGCACGGGCACCTTGCGGGTACCCTGGGTGAGCATGACAGCACCTGCGGTAACGGCAAACAGGATAATGATCTCGACCAGCAGCATCACGAGTCCACCCTTGGATGTCTCGAGACGGCCGACGAACTCATTGGCAAAGGCTCCCGGGAGACGGGCAAGGATACCCACGAGAATAATGATCGAGATGCCATTGCCGATACCCTTGTCGGTGATTTTCTCACCGAGCCACATAATCATCATACCACCTGCTGTCAAGACGATGGTCAGGAAAATGATCACCGGAATCGTGAAGCTGGTCTTGATCTGATACTGCAGGTTCATCAGGTAGGCGAAACCCTGCAGCGGCAGAATGCACACGGTGAGGTAGCGGGTGTACTGATTGAGTTTCATGCGTCCACTCTCACCCTCGCGCTGCATCTTCTGGAAGCTGGGCACTACCATACCCATGAGCTGGATAACGATAGAGGCGGTGATGTAGGGCATGATACCCAAAGCGAAGATTGAGGCCAGGCCGAAGGCACCACCCGAGAACATGTCGAGGATCTGCATCAGTCCACTGTCGGTGAATTTGTGCATGTTGGCAAGGTCAGCAGGGCTGATACCCGGCAGCACCACATGGCATCCAAAGCGATAGATCACGATGAACAGGAATGTGATGATGAGACGCTTGCGCAGGTCTTCAATCTTCCAGATGTTTTTTAATGTTTCAATGAGTTTCATCGTCGGGTTAGAGTTTTACGATTGAGCCACCGGCAGCGGTGATAATCTCCTCGGCCTTCTTGGAGAAGGCATGGGCTTCAACTTCAAGCTTGTGGTTGAGCTGACCCTGGCCCAAAATTTTTACAAGTTGGTTCTTACGCACCATACCAGCCTGCATGAGGTCGGCAACGGTGATTTTGTCGAGACTATTCTGCTCGGCGAGCGTTTCAAGCACGGCTACATTGATAGCCTTGTACTCCACGCGGTTGATGTTCTTGAAGCCACCCTTGGGTACACGGCGCTGGAGAGGCATCTGGCCGCCTTCGAAGCCGACCTTCTGCTTGTAACCCGAGCGCGACTTGGCACCCTTGTGACCACGCGTCGATGTGCCGCCCTTACCGGAACCGGGGCCGCGGCCCACGCGACTTTTCTTCTTATTTGAACCTACAGCAGGTTTTAAATCATGTAATTCCATAATGTTGTTTTCTTGTTTTGTGATGTTAAGAATTAATCAACATTGGTGACTTCCACCAGATGACGAACAGCGTTGACCATACCCAGCACCTGAGGGGTAGCCTCGAGGGTGACGGTGTGGTTCAGTTTCTTGAGTCCCAGGGCGTCGAGGGTCCTCTTTTGACGAGCCGGACGATTGATGCGGCTTTTCACTTGTTTAATCTGAATCTTTGCCATAGTCTTAAACAATTAATTAACCGTTAAACACCTTGTCCACAGTGATGCCGCGGTAGTGGGCCACGGTGGCCGGGCTGCGCATCTCGTCGAGGGCCTTGAGCGTGGCCTTCACCAGGTTGTGGGGGTTGCTCGAGCCCTTGGACTTACAAATAACATCGGTCACGCCGACGGTCTCAAACACGGCGCGCATAGCACCACCGGCCTTCACACCGGTACCGGCGCTAGCGGGCTTCATGATGATGCGGCTGCCGCCGAACTTGGCAACGACCTCGTGGGGAATGGTACCCTTGTGGATGGGGACCTTGATCAGGTTCTTCTTGGCGACCTCGGTACCCTTGCTGATAGCAGTGGTTACCTCGTTGGCCTTACCCAGGCCGTAGCCGATGACGCCATTGCCGTCACCAACGACAACGATGGCGGCGAAGGTGAAAGTGCGACCACCCTTGGTTACCTTGGTGGTGCGGTTGATGGCTACCAGACGCTCTTTGAGCTCAGCATCGGCAGCGACCTTTACTCTATTATTTTTCTTCAACATGATGATTCTTAAAATTTAAGTCCGCCTTTGCGTGCGCCGTCGGCCAACGATTTAACTCTACCATGGAACAGGAAGCCATTGCGGTCAAACACAACGGTGTTGATGCCAGCCTCGAGGGCTTTCTTGGCAACGGCCTCGCCCACCTTAGCGGCGATTTCGCTCTTGTTGCCCTCGGTGATTCCCTTGGAGGAAGCAGAGCAGAGGGTGTTACCGGCTACATCGTCGATGACCTGGGCATAAATTTGCTTGTTGCTGCGGAAGACGCACAGCCTGGGACGCTCGGGAGTACCACTGATGCGACCGCGGATGCGGGCCTTGATCTTGTTTCTTCTATCTGATTTGGATATCATGATGTTTCCTTTCTACTTAATTATTTGGCAGCTGCCGTTTTACCAGACTTACGGCGAATAACCTCGCCAACAAACTTAACACCTTTGCCCTTGTAGGGTTCGGGCTTGCGGAAGGAGCGGATCTTGGCACAGATTTGTCCCAAGAGCTGCTTGTCGCACGATTCGAGGGTGATGAGCGGGTTCTTGTTGCGCTCGGTCTTAGCATCGACCTTGACCTCGGGCGGCATTTTCAAGTAGATAGCGTGTGAGTAACCGAGAGCCAGCTCGAGCACCTGGCCGTTGCTGGTAGCGCGGTAACCGACGCCGACAATTTCCAGTTCTTTCTTGAAACCCTGGCTCACGCCGACAACCATGTTGTTGATCAGGGCACGGTAGAGGCCGTGCTGGGCGCGCGATTCGCGCTCGTCGTTGGGGCGGGTGACCTTGATTTCGTTGTCCTCAATCTCTACGGTGATGTTGGGGTTCAGGGTCTGCTTGAGCTCGCCCTTGGGGCCCTTGACGGTGAGGACATTGTCTTTCTGTTCAACAGTTACGCCAGCGGGGATGGCGATGTGCAATTTACCAATTCTTGACATAGCTCTTTTCCTCCATTAATATACGTAACACAAAACTTCGCCACCGATCTTCTGGTTCTTGGCTTCCTTGTTGGTCATAACGCCCTTGGAAGTGGAGATGATGGCAATACCTAAACCATTGAGCACGCGGGGCATGTCCTTGTAGCCAGTGTACTGGCGCAGGCCGGGCCTTGACACGCGCGTGAGGCACTTGATGGCGCTGACATGGTCAACATTGTCATACTTGAGCGCGATCTTGATGGTGCCACGGGGAGAGTTCTCTTCCTCGACGAACTTGTAGTTCAGGATGTAACCCTGGTCGAAGAGGATCTTGGTGATCTCCTTTTTGAGCTTGGAAGAAGGGATTTCAACGACACGGTGCTGTGCCTTGATCGCATTCCTCAATCTAGTCAGATAATCTGCAATAGGATCTGTCATTATTGTAAGTTGTTTTAAATTGATTCGACCTTGTCGAACAATATTTAATACTGATTGTTTTTAAATGAAAAGTGGTATAAAATCACCAGCTGGCCTTGTGCACGCCGGGGATGAGACCGTTGGAAGCCATCTCGCGGAAGTTGATGCGGGAGATTCCGAACTGACGCATGTAACCCTTGGGGCGACCCGACATCTTGCAGATGTTGTGCAGGCGAACGGGAGAAGCGTTGCGGGGGAGCTTCTGCAGGGCGGCATAGTCGCCGTCCTTCTTGAGTTGTTCGCGCTTGGCAGCATACTTGGCGACGAGGCGCTCACGCTTGGCCTGGCGGGCTTTCATTGATTCTTTTGCCATAATTTGACTCTCAATTATTTGTTGTTAAACGGGATTCCGAATTCCTTGAGCAGAGCATAGCCTTCCTCGTCGGTCTTGGCGGTGGTCACGAAGGTGATGTTCATACCCGTCATCTTGGTCACATTGTCGATGTTGATCTCCGGGAAGATGATCTGCTCGGTGACACCGACGGTGTAGTTGCCGCGTCCGTCAAGCTTGCCGCTGACACCCTTGAAGTCGCGGATGCGGGGCAGAGCGATGCGGATAAAGCGCTCCATGAACTCGTACATGCGGTCACGGCGCAGGGTAACGCGTACGCCGATGGGCATTTTCTTGCGGACCTTGAAGTTGGAGATATCCTTCTTGGACAGGGTCTGCACGGCCTTCTGGCCGGTGATTGCGGTGAGCTCGTTGATAGCAGTCTCGATGATCTTCTTGTCCTGGGTGGCGTCACCGAGTCCCTCGTTGAGGACGATCTTGACCAGACGGGGGATCTGCATCGGGGTGCTGTAGTTGAATTGCTTCATCAAAGCGGGAGCAATCTTCTCGTCATATTGTTTCTTCAGCGTTGTACTCATTACTTGATCTCCTCTCCTGATTTTTTAGAATAACGAACTTTCTTGCCATTGTCGTCCATCCTGAAACCCACGCGGGTGGGCTTGGGGTCGCGGCCGCTCTTGGGGTCGACGACTGCCAGGTTGCTCAGGTGGATAGGGGCTTCCATCTTGACGATGCCGCCCTGGGGGGCCTTGGCATTGGGCTTCGTGCTCTTGGACACGATGTTGACACCCTCGACGATAGCCTTGCCCTGCTCGGGCAGGATGTTGAGCACGCGGCCGGTCTTACCCTTGTCGTCGCCTGCGAGAACATAGACGGTGTCACCCTTCTTGATTTTTAATGTAGCCATATTGTGTTGAATGCTATTTTAAAGATTGATTAAAGAACCTCGGGAGCGAGGGAAACGATCTTCATGTTGGTAGCGCGCAGCTCGCGGGCCACGGGACCGAAGATGCGCGTTCCGCGCAGCTCGCCGGTATTAGTGAGCAGTACACAGGCGTTGTCGTCGAAGCGGATGTAGGAACCGTCCTGACGGCGGATTTCCTTGCTGGTGCGCACAACGACTGCCTTGGAAACGGTACCCTTCTTCACCTCGGAAGCGGGGATAGCCTTCTTGACGGTGACAACGATGATGTCACCCACCGAAGCATAGCGTCGGCCCGAGCCGCCCAGCACCTTGATGCAGAGGACTTCCTTGGCGCCGCTGTTGTCGGCAACTGTCAATCTACTTTCAGTCTGTATCATAATAATTAATTACTTGGCTTTTTCGATGATTTCAACTAATCTCCACCTCTTGGTCTTGCTCAACGGGCGGGTTTCCATCAGGCGCACGGTGTCGCCCACATTGCACTCGTTGTTCTCGTCATGAGCGTGGTACTTCTTGGTCTTGTTGACAAACTTGCCATAGATTGGGTGTTTCTCCTTCCACTTGATGGTCACAGTGATGGTCTTGTCACCCTTGTTGCTGGAAACAACCCCAATTCTTTCTTTTCTTAAATTACGTTTTTCTTCCATTGTCGTGGTTGTTGGGATTATTTGTTCTTGAGTTCGCGAGCGCGGATTTCGGTCTTGAGACGCGCGATCAGTTTCCTGTCAAGCGTGATCTTGGCCGGATTATCGAGCGGGGAAATCGTGTGCTGGATCTTTTCCTGTACATACTCCGTCTGGACTTGTTCGAGACGATCCTGCAGTTCCTTATCGGTCAGTTCCTTGATATTTTCCTTTTTCATAATCTGGTCAAAATATTAAACGAGTTGAGTGGGATCATAGTCGCGTCGAACGACAAACTTAGTGGCCACGGGGAGCTTCTGAGCGGCGAGGCGCAGTGCTTCCTTGGCGATATCAAAGCTCACACCGTCGACCTCGATGAGGATGCGACCGGGATGAACGGGAGCGACATAACCGGCAACATCACCTTTACCTTTACCCATGCGGACATCGGCAGGCTTGCGGGTGTAGGGCTTGTCGGGGAAAATGCGCAGCCAGATTTGTCCCTGGCGCTGCATGTAACGCGTCACGGCGACACGGGCGGCCTCGATTTGGCGAGCGGTGATCCACTTGCTCTCCAGGGTCTTGATTCCGAAGGAACCGAAGGCGAGCTGGTTGCCGCGCTTGCTGTACTGGCGAGGATGCCCATCACTGGGACGGCGGTATCTTAATCTCTTAGGTTGTAACATTTTTAATTTCGTTTTTTATAGTCACACTTCAGGTTAATGGTTGTGACTGGGTTTAACGATTGTTGTTTCTCTTGCCACCGCGGAAACCACGACGCTCGCCGCGTTCTCCCCCACGGCCGCCGCCACTGCGGCGCTCGTTGGCGTTGCTGGCAAAGTTGGGCGCGAGGTCGCGCTTGCCATAGACCTCACCACGGCAGATCCACACCTTGACGCCGATGACGCCGACCTTGGTGTGAGCGGGCACGAGTGCGTAGTCGATGTCGGCACGCAGGGTGTGCAGCGGTGTACGGCCTTCCTTGAACATCTCACTGCGGCGCATCTCGGCACCGTTGAGGCGTCCCTTGACCTGGATCTTGATGCCCTCGGCACCCATGCGCATGGTGCTGGCGATGGCCATCTTCACGGCACGGCGATAGGCGATCTTGCCCTCGATCTGGTGAGCGACATTGGCAGCGACGAGCTGTGCGTCGAGTTCGGGTCGCTTAACCTCGTGGATGTTGATTTGAACATCCTTGTTAGTGAGCTTGATGAGCTCCTGCTTGAGAGCCTCGACATCGGCGCCCTGCTTACCGATGATGATACCGGGGCGGGCGGTGCAGATGGTGATGGTGACAAGCTTGAGCGTGCGCTCGATGACGATGCGTGATACACTAGCCTTGGCAAGACGCTCGTTAAGATACTTGCGGATCTTGTCATCCTCTACCAGGGTATCTCCATATTTGCGGCCACCGTACCAGTTGGAATCCCAACCACGGATGATGCCCAAACGATTGCTGATTGGATTAACTTTCTGTCCCATTGTATTTATGCGTCTTTTTCTTTGTTAATAGTGTCCACGTAGATGGTCACGTGGTTGGAGCGTTTGCGGATGCGGTAGCCGCGACCCTGGGGGGCCGGGCGCAGGCGCTTGAGCATCGGGGCTGCATCGACCGTGATGGTCTTGATGTAGAGCTCATTGCTCTCGGCCTTCTTGCCATTCTTCTGTTCCCAGTTGCTGATGGCGGACTTCAACAGTTTCTCAACATCGGCGGCAGCCTGCTTGTTGGAGAAGTGCAGGAGTCCAAGTGCCTTGAAGACCTCGACGCCGCGAACCATGTCGGCCACGAGTCTCATCTTGCGGGGCGAGCTGGGAATGTTGCGCAACTTTGCGAAGGACTCGTTGCGGCGAGCTTCCTTCTTCAAGTCAGCTGATTTTCTTTTACGATTACCCATTGTATTTAATTCTTTTTTATTCTATGGAAATTGTTAAATAATCCCGGGCCCATTATTTCTTGTTGTTGCCACTGTGGCCACGGAAGGTGCGCGTGGGGGCGAACTCGCCCAGCTTGTGACCGACCATGTTCTCGGTAACATACACGGGAATAAACTTGTTGCCATTGTGCACGGCGAAGGTGTGTCCGACGAACTCGGGAGCGATCATCGATGCGCGCGACCAGGTCTTGATCACACTCTTCTTGCCACTCTCGTTCATGGCGTCAACCTTCTTCTCCAGCTTGACACTGATGTAAGGGCCTTTTTTAAGTGAACGACTCATAATAAATCGAATTTAATCAAATTACTTCTTTCTTCTTTCAATGATGTACTTCGAAGATTGCTTCTTCGGTGCACGGGTCTTCAAGCCCTTAGCATACAGACCGTTGCGGTTACGGGGATGTCCACCACTCTGGCGGCCCTCACCACCACCCATGGGGTGGTCAACGGGGTTCATAACGACACCACGGTTGTGGGGGCGGCGGCCCAGCCAGCGCGAGCGGCCGGCCTTACCGGACTGCTCCAGAGCGTGGTCGCTGTTGCCAACCACACCAACGGTAGCCTTGCAGGTAGCAAGGACCTTGCGTGTCTCACCCGAAGGTAATTTGATGATTGCGTAGGTGCCCTCGCGGCTGGTGAGCTGTGCGAAGGTACCGGCTGCTCGTGCCATAGCGGCACCCTGGCCGGGACGCAATTCGATGTTGTGAATTAAAGTACCAACAGGAATCTTGCTCAGTGGAAGCGCGTTTCCCACTTCGGGGGCCACGTTCTCACCGCTCTCGATCGTTGCACCCACCTCGAGTCCGTTGGGGGCAATGATGTAAGCTTTGTAGCCGTCTGCGTAGTAGAGCAGAGCAATGCGAGCCGAACGGTTGGGATCGTACTCGATGGCTTTCACTACTGCCGGCACACCGTCTTTGTTCCTCTTGAAGTCGATCAGGCGGAGTTTGCGCCTGTGACCGCCTCCACGATAGCGGGCGGTGAGGTGACCCTCGTTGTTGCG
>Ga0310695_10001472_pt1 | contig 55480 bp, 35 predicted proteins | sample RumenRJG_04DNA_FD_203882 | JGI IMG/M metagenome (GOLD analysis project Ga0310695, IMG submission 203882) | Bovine rumen microbial communities from Lethbridge, Alberta, Canada - RJG_04 (v2) (version 2) | ecosystem: Host-associated > Mammals > Digestive system > Stomach > Rumen | place: Canada...
CTTTGCCATGCTTTAAAAACTTGGTCCAAAGGTACAAAAAATCTTGGACATAACAAAGCCCTGGCTTGAGAAAGTCGGGGCTTTGCGATAAAAAATGAGGATGTGCCTATTTTGACACACCCTCTTTCTTTTCTCCCAATCAAACGAACAGAATGGCTTGGAAACTGAAATATCGCTGTAAGCAATGCGGCTATGAGGCCGAGGTGTACGAAGGTCGTGGACTCTTTCGTCAGGAGATTACTGCGATGTCGTGTCCTGATTGCAAAACCATCCAGAACATTGTGGTTGGTGGCATCATTGCAGATGTGGCTCCCTCTTACAGAAGCGAAGTAGGCCGTTTGTGCTTACAATGTGGCAGCGACAACATCAGGCTATGGGATAAGAAAACCTGTCCCAAATGCCAGGGAGAAATGGAACAGACTGGCGAGAAAGAATTCTGGACGTAATCCACCAATCGTTATATGGGACTAAGTTTGTAGTCTATTAAACATAAAAAAGACTGCGCTCGGAATGGGCGCAGCCTTTTTTATGTTTATACTCAATTTTGATTAGCAAGTTTTTTTAAGAAAAAACTGCATCGGTGGGTATCCAAAACCAGAAAATGGAGCCTTTTCCGGACTCGCTATCGACTCCTATCTCACCCTCGCACTTGTCGATGATGGCCTTGCAGATGGAGAGTCCGAGGCCTGTCCCCTGGATATAGTCGTTGAGTTTGACAAAGCGTTCGAAGACGCGGTTGAGCTGGTCTCCGGGAATACCTGCACCCGTATCCTCGCAATAGACATAGAGGCCCTGACGACCTTGTCGCTCCTCTGGACGATAGCCCACTCGGATGTATCCCTGATGGGTGTACTTGACGGCATTGGTAACGAAGTTGGTGATGACCTGCTGGATGCGACTCTTGTCGATGAAGACAGGCAAGGTTTCGCAAGGACTCTCGCTCTGGAATTGGACCGTGGGTTCCTGTACACGCTCGGCCAGCGACTTGCAGATGTCGTTGAACTCAGCGACGAAGTCAATCTGCTCAGGGCGCATCTGCATGGCATTGGCATCGACATTGGACAGCACGAGGATGTCGTTGACAAGACGGAGCAGCATGTCGCAATTGTTGTGGATGATGCGTATCATCTCACGTTTCTCCTCAGGCGAATCGATGGCTTGCAGCAAATCGGAGAAGCCGACAATAGCATTCAGCGGAGTACGAATCTCATGGGTCATATTAGCCAGGAAGACGGACTTCTGATGGCCAGAGTCGTTGGCACGCTCGGTTTCACGCTTCAGCTGTTCCTGTTTCTGCATGATGTCGTTGATGTTACGCCATATGCCGAAGCTTCCCAACAGACGGCCATTCTTGTCGAACTCAGGGATGCTGTTGATTTGTACCCATTGCAGTTCGGTAGAGGACTGCGAGACACGGGGATACATCTGTCCGACATAGATTAACGGATGGTCAAGGGCCTTATAGGGATCGTCCAGGGCACGCACGAAGTCATCGTCCTGATTGACGAAGATTTTACGCATATCTTCGAGCGAGAACGTGCGGACAACGGTGCTCAGTCCGCTGTAGAACTCAATCATGTTGCGGTCAATGCTGATGCGCCAAGCCTGCATTTGGCAATTCTCCATCATATAGCGCAGCTCGGTCTCGTAAATCTGGATGGCCTCGTTGGCTTTCTTAATCTGTGCTTCGTTCAGTTTCTGTTGCAGATAAAGTTCGCGCTCCTCGGTAATATCACGGGTGGCAATGGCCAGAAAAACCAGTTTGCCGGTATCGTCGTGGATGGGATGCAGTCGGATTTCCAGGTATTCGGACATATTTCGCTCTGGAATGATACTCTGCGAACAGCCCCAATAGTCGGTGAGATTATTGCGGTCGAGCACCTCGTTGAAGGGGAACACATCGAAGAGATTCATCTTGGAGAAGAAGGCATCGCCCTCGTCACTGTCGAAATGACAGATGGCTCGCATCTGTTCGTTAGCATCCAACAGCCATCCTTCAGGAGAATAGAAGGAAAGTCCGATGATGGAATGCTCAAAAATCTGCTTATATCGCTGGGAGAGTGCCTCTTCCTCTTCCTGCTGTCTATGGAGTTCAGTCTCGTCGACCAGCGTACTGATGATGCTGACGGGCTGGGCAACACCCTCTGCATATTCAGCAACACTGGTGTTATGCAACCAACCCCAACGCGGCTCACCACCGGTATAGTCGAAGTTCCAACGATAGTCGAACTCCAGGCTCTGTGCCTTGCCAGCTCTGAGATCCAGAATGCTGTTGACCACCAAGTCGAGGTCGTCAGGATGGACATGCTTTTTAAAATCCGCGACACTGATGCCCTCGTCGGGCAACATGTGACCACTTACCTTGATAACATGCTGGCGGGGAATATCATAGATAATCACATTGTTGGCACTGATCTTCAACGCCTTTTCCATCAGGTCGTGAGCAGTAAGTGTACGCCTGGCCTTACGACGGCGCAAACGACGATATATATTAGAGAATAACGACATCATAACTCATTATTTATGTTGGCACGACGTTTAATGACTTTAGCCTCGCAAGGAATGGATATCCACACGGTGGTACCCTTATCTACCTCGGACTCCATCTCGATGGTTCCTCCCATTTGCTGGACAAGCAATTGGACAATGGGCAAATCAAGACCTGTTCCGGTTAGTTTCTGATTCTTATCACGTACGAAGCGATTGAAGATGTGAGGCAACGTTTCCGCATCGATACCTTTACCATTGTCTTCAAAACTGAGGGTCAATTCGCCACGACGATACTCGCAACGGGCAATGATGGTGCCTTCATGGAGGAACTGGGTAGCCACAAAGCACAAGCGCTCGATAGCCATGCCAAGATTGGATTCGTCGATATTGACCACCAGACTCTCGTAAGGACAATCAACCACGGTCTTCACGGTGGAAGGCATATTGCTCCAGCCCATCTGACAATGGCTCTCAAAAGTCATGGCGAAATCAACATCTGACTTGTTATACTCAATCATGTTGGCATCCAGACGAGAGAGGAACAGGATGTCGTTGATAAGACTCAGCAGGGTGTTCGAACTCGTCTTAATCTGCTCGACGAAGAAAGCCTCGTCAGCAGCATCGTGCTCTGTCTCAAACAGGTCGGCAAAGCCTACGACATTATTCAACGGAGTACGAATCTCATAGCTCATATTGGTCAGGAACGACTGCTTGAGCATCTCAGTTTCCTGAGCCTTCTGGGTCTCAACAGCCAGACGACGCTCAGTCTCCACCATATCGGTCAAGTTGCGACAGATTCCGAAATAATGCTCCACCTGACCTTCCTTGTCGAGGATGGGCACCATGTTGAACATGAGCCAAATCTGTCGACCCTTCTCATCGCGGATTTCCGTCTCGATGGTTTCCTTGATGTTGTATCGGGTGAGGTGGTCCATGCGGTTCAGTGCACTGGAAATAGTGCGACGGAAACGGGGCGTGCCCAAACGGATGCAGCGCAACTGCGACAAGCGCAAGCGAGCCTCGTTGATACTGTCGGAGAGTTCAAAGGTAAAGGTCTTGGGATAGTAGGACACGAAGCGGACGCCACTGACCTGCAGGGCATAGTTGATGTTGTCGATATAGGCCTGCACATGCTGCGTGGCTCGACGCACACGCTCAGCACCTTCGCGCTGGCGATGCACGGATTCTACCATCTCCGTGATGTCACGACCGCACATATAGGCTCCCTCCAATTCACCTTTGGCATTACGAATGGGGTTGATGGTGGAGTCGTAATACATCTTTCCCTTCAATCCTAAACGCTCGGTTTGATAAATAGCATCCTGATAGTCGCTGAAATCAACCAAGGTGGTTGAGCGAGTGTTCTCCATCAGATGCAAGTCGACACCACTGTACATCGGGTTGTTCTGTAGCAAGAACTTGTCTTTTAATACTTGTTCGCGGTCTTTTATACCGAAGGCCTGACATGCCTTATCGTTGATGTCTAGAACAACACCATCCTTGTCGTAGAACACCATGTCGAGCAATGATGTGTTGAACACGGTATGATAACGCATGAGCAGCTGGTTAACCTGATGCTGCTTACGAACCTCGTTGGTAATATCGTGCTGTATGCCCAATATACTACTAATATTGCCACGCTTATCACGACCTGCCACTGAAATATTAATCTCATAGATGCGCTCCGATTCAGGGGTATTACTTCTGACTCTTACCACACTGGATTCTTCATTACCTTCGCTCACATCGACAAGAGCCTGACTAAGCACTTCATAATCGTCACGATTGAACAAGCGGGAAAACTCTACAAGATTATACACTTCCTCATATTTTCCAGAATCGGAGAGGTAGAGGTAATGGCGCCGAGCCATATCGAAAATCCAGATGCGCTGTTTACTAGCCTTCAGAATCATGGCAAGGCGCAAATACTGACTCTTCTGGTCAATGTCCTCCTCCTGGCGCTGGTTGACAAACAGACGTTTAAAGAAGTTTAGCAGGTTATTAGCCATTGTTGTTAATAGTTATTGTATACAAAATAGTGTGGCAAAGATATAAAACTTATGCCACACTACAAAATTTTTTGGTATGTTTTTCTTTTAGAGGGGATATTCCTCAAAAGCGTAGAGCACGGTAGATAGGTAGCGCTCGCCTGTATCAGGCAGTAATACAACTATCTTTTTACCTGCATTTTCAGGGCGCTTGGCTATCTGCGAGGCAGCGAAAGCAGCAGCTCCTGAAGAGATGCCGACCAGAAGGCCTTCCTGTTGAGCCAACTCACGACCTGTACGGATGGCATCGTCGTTCTCGACATCGAACACCTCGTCAATCACATCGGAATTATAGGTCTTGGGCACAAAACCGGCACCGATGCCCTGAATCTTATGAGGACCGCTGGGCTGACCGTTCAGAACGGCTGAAGAGGCGGGTTCGACAGCGATGATCTTGACATTGGGATTCTGCTCCTTCAGATACTTGCCGATACCAGAAACGGTACCACCTGTGCCCACACCAGCCACGAAGATGTCGACCTGACCATCTGTGTCGTTCCAAATCTCAACCCCCGTGGTAGCATAGTGCTTGGCAGGGTTGGCAGGATTCTCAAACTGCTGGAGGATGATGCTGCCTGGGATAGAGTCGCGCAACTCCTCAGCAGCACGGATAGCACCCGCCATTCCGTCCTTGCCACTGGTCAGACGCACCTCAGCGCCATAGGCCTTCACCAAATTGCGACGTTCCACACTCATGGTCTCAGGCATGGTGAGAATGAGGTGATAGCCACGAACGGCTGATACCAATGCCAGACCTACGCCTGTATTACCACTGGTGGGCTCGATGATGGTTGCTCCGGGCTTCAAGAGTCCTTTCTTTTCTGCATCCTCGATCATCGCGAATGCAATACGGTCTTTCACACTGCCTCCAGGATTGAAGAATTCTACCTTGGCAATGACGGGAGTCTGCAGACCCTTCTGTGCCGAAAACTTATTGAGTTCAAGTAATGGAGTGTGACCAATCAGGTCGGTCAACTGTTTTGCAATCTTTGCCATAATTTTTTCCTTTCTATATTTTTGTTTGTTTCCTTAAATCTTATCAAAAGCCTGCTTGAGGTCGTCGATGATATCGTCGATGTGCTCTGTACCGATAGACAGGCGGATAGTGGATGGAGTGATGTGCTGCTGAGCCAGTTCCTCAGGAGTCATCTGTGAGTGCGTGGTGGTATAAGGATGGATGACCAGACTCTTCACATCAGCCACGTTAGCCAAGAGCGAGAAGATTTCCAGTGAGTCGATGAACTTCCAAGCTTCTTTCTCGCCACCCTTGATTTCAAAGGTGAAGATGGAACCAGCACCATTGGGATAGAGTTGCTTATAGAGCTCATGATCGGGATGGGAAGCTACCGAGGGATGGTTTACCTTAGCCACCTTCGGATGGTTCTGCAGGAAGTCAACTACCTTGAGGGCATTCTCCACATGGCGCTCAACACGCAGGCTCAGTGTCTCCAGACCCTGCAACAGGATAAATGCATTGAAGGGTGAAATGGTGGCACCTGTATCGCGCAGAATGACGGCACGAATGCGGGTTACGAAGGCTGCTGCGCCTGCCACATCAGCAAAAACGGCTCCATGATAAGAGGGATCGGGTTTGCCCAGCGTGGGGAACTTATCGGCATTTTTCTTCCAATCGAAATGGCCTCCGTCAACGATGACACCACCTAGAGAAGAACCGTGTCCGCCAATGAACTTGGTGGCAGAATGTACCACAACATCAGCACCATGTTCAATAGGACGAATCAGGTAGGGTGTGCCAAAGGTGTTGTCGATAATCAGGGGGATGTTATGCTTGTGGGCTACAGCTGCCAAGGCGTCGATATTGGTGACATCGCTATTGGGATTGCCGAAGGTCTCAGCATAGATGGCCTTGGTGTTAGGACGAATGGCAGCCTCAACAGCAGCGAGGTCGTTTACCTTAACAATCGTATTAGTAATGCCCTGTGTAGCCAAGGTGTGGGTTATCAGGTTGAACGAGCCACCATAGAGATTGTCAGCAGCTACGATATGGTCGCCAGCCAAAACGATGTTCTGAAGAGCGTAGGTAACAGCTGCAGCACCACTGGCTACGGCAAGACCTGCCACACCTCCTTCCAAGGCAGCTACACGATCCTCGAACACGCCCTGGGTAGAGTTGGTGAGGCGTCCGTAGATATTACCTGCATCGCGCAGACCGAAACGGTCGGCTGCATGCTGTGAGTTGCGGAACACATAACTGGTAGTCTGGTAAATGGGAACAGCACGTGCGTCGGTTGCGGGGTCGGGCTGTTCCTGTCCTACATGCAATTGTAAAGTCTCGAAGTGAAGTTTCTTGTTGCTCATAATTTTACTCCTTATTTTTTTGTTAATACTATGTTTTCTAAGAACTGCTGCAAAGGTACGGCGGTTTTTTCATACCACAAATAGCACAAATGGGGCATTCTGCATACCACAATCATGGTATTTTGCAAAAAAAGCCCAATTTTTTTTGTATTTTGCTCACTAATCCGTATCTTTGTCGGAAGAAAATTATAATATATAAGAATATGATAGACGTAAAACAAACATTAAACGCTGCTGAAGAGCGCATGCAGATGGCTGCCATGTTCCTGGAAGAGGAACTGAGCCGTGTTCGTGCCGGACGTGCCAACGTGGCTATCCTCGATGGCGTTCGCGTAGAGTCTTATGGTTCTAAGGTGCCTTTGAACCAAGTTGCCAACATCTCAACTCCCGATGCCCGTACCATTGCTATCAAGCCTTGGGACCGCAAGCAGATTAAGGACATTGAGAAAGCTATCATGGATAGTGACGTGGGTATCACCCCTGAAAACAATGGCGAGATTATCCGTCTGGGTATCCCCCAGCCTACCGAGGAGCGTCGTCGCGACTTGGTAAAGCAGTGCAACAAGATTTGCGAGAAGGCTAAGGTGGAAGTGCGCAACGTGCGTGGTGACATCAAGGAAAAGCTGAAGAAGGCTATCAAGGACGGACTCTCTGAGGACAATGAGAAGGATGCCGAGGCCGACCTGCAGAAGTTGCACGACAAGTACATCAAGAAGCTTGATGAACTGATGGAAGCCAAGAACAAGGAAATTATGACGGTTTAAGCGCTTCGCTAGTGAAAAGTGAAAAGTGAAGAGTGAAAGGTCTCGTCATTAAGAATACAGGAAGCTGGTACACCGTTCTGACGGACGATGGCCAGCTCCTTGATTGTAAGGTGAAGGGCAATTTCCGCATCAAGGGAATTCGCTCTACGAATCCTGTGGCTGTAGGCGATAGGGTTACTGTAGGTGAGGGCAACTGGATTACGGAGATTGAGGATCGCAAGAATTATATCATCCGCAAGTCTATCAATCTTTCCAAACAGAGTCACATCCTGGCTGCCAATGTTGACCAAGCTTTCTTGATAGTCACTGTCAGCAAGCCAGAAACTAGCACGACATTCATCGACCGTTTCCTGGCATCGGCAGAGGCCTATCGCGTGCCCGTGTACCTTATATTTAATAAGGGCGACATGCTCACGGACGAGGAACTGCACTACCAGCAGATGATGATAGACCTGTATGAAACCATTGGCTATGAGTGCAGGGCTATCTCAGCGACAACAGGACAAGGGGTCGAGGAACTGCGCCCCCTGCTGGAAGGAAAGATTACCCTGTTCAGTGGCAATAGTGGCGTGGGAAAATCGACGCTTATCAACAGCATTGTGCCTCATGCCAACCAGCGTACTGCTGAAATCAGCGATGCCCACAACACAGGTATGCACACGACTACTTTCAGCGAAATGATTCCCCTTGACTCTCATTCAACACTTAACACTCAACACTCCTCATTCCTTATCGACACCCCAGGCATCAAGGGTTTCGGCACCTTCGACATGGAGCGCGAGGAGCTGACGAGTTATTTCAAGGAGATATTTGAGTTTTCCAAACAGTGTCGTTTCTCAGACTGCACTCACACCCACGAACCAGGCTGTGCGGTGCTGAAAGCGGTGGAAGAGCATTATATTGCCCAGAGTCGTTATCAATCGTACCTCTCGATGCTAGACGACAAGGACGAAAACAAATATCGCGAAGCCTACTAAGCTCCGCGATATTCTTTTTATGCGCCTATCGTAATCGTATATCTCGACATGAACGAGGCACCTGGCAAGAGGTGATTCATGAGGGGTTTGTCCTTGAACTCACCCTTGAAACCTCGTGGGTCGCCAATACCATACCACGGTTCGATGCAGACAAAGGGAGCCTGCTTGTCGAAAGGACTCCAGAACGCACAGACAGGAGTCTTGTAATCTACCGTTATGGCAGGTTCGCCATTGGTATCCATCAGCATGGCACGATGGGTCTGACAATTGTGAATCTTCACGGAGTCATTGCGGAAGAAGTTATTGTTGATTTCCAAGATACCCATATCAGCCTCCAAGGGCACGTCCACCATATCGTGGCTACCATCAGCATAGCTCTTCAGTGCATCCATGGGTTCCTCGTTGTCGAGTTTAATCATACCCTCTAACTTTCCGCTGGGCATGTTGAAGGCTGGATGTCCACCTATTTGGAAATGAATCTCACGGGTATCCGTGTTCTCCACATGCCAGATGACATGCACCTTGTTAGCCTCCAAGCGATAGGTAACAGCCAGATTGAAGTGATAGGGATAGACCTTCAGCGTTTCCTCGCTTTCATGAAGGGCAAAGGTTACCTTCTCCTGTGTCTGACTAACCAGCGTAAACTCCTTGTCGCGGGCAAAGCCATGACGAGGCAGATGATATTCCTTTCCATCAACGACATAGGTATTGTCGTTCACACTGCAAACAAGAGGGAACAGAATAGGTGAATGGCGAGGCCACTGTTCGCCAGCCTGCCACATATATTCCCTACCCTCGTTATCTTTCACACTCTGGAGCTCAGCTCCCAGTTCTGCCACACGGATGGTCAGTTGTTCGTTTTTTAGTTCTACCATAGTCTTCTTTCCTCATATTTAATTTTCTGGGACAAAGATACAAATTATTCTCGATTTATTTGTACTTTTGCACCATGAATCTATCAGAAAAGCGAATTGCAGTATTGCTCTCAGGGGGTGTCGACTCTTCCGTCGTGCTCTACGAATTGGTGCGACAAGGCTTGCACCCTGATTGTTTTTATATCAAGATAGGGCCTGAGGAGGAGGAAGAATGGGACTGTTCCAGCGAGGAGGACTTGGAGATGGCTACAGCTGTCAGTCATAAGTATGGCTGCAAGTTGGAAGTCATTGATTGCCATAAGGAATACTGGGACCAAGTGACCAAATACACCATGGACAAGGTACGTGCCGGATTCACCCCCAACCCTGACGTGATGTGCAACCGCTTGATTAAGTTTGGCGCTTTCCATGAGAAGTGTGGCAAAGACTACGACCTCATAGCCACTGGTCACTATGCCACGACGGAGGAAGAGGAATGCTCTGAAACTGTAGATGGAAATCATACATTAAAATGGCTCTGCACCAGTCCTGACCCAGTAAAGGACCAGACGGACTTCTTAGCCCAGATTTACGACTGGCAATTGAAGAAGGCTCTCTTCCCCATTGGACACATGATGAAGGAGGAGGTGCGCGAAATTGCCGAACGAGAACACCTGGTGAATGCCAAGCGCAAGGATTCGCAAGGCATCTGTTTCTTGGGCAAGATCAACTACAACGACTACTTGCGTCGCTATCTGGGCGAAAATCCTGGCGACGTGATAGAAATGGAAACGGGCAAGAAGATTGGCAAGCATAAAGGGCACTGGTTTCACACCATTGGCCAGCGAAAAGGCATGGGACTGGGTGGTGGCCCTTGGTTTGTCATCAAGAAAGACATCGAACAGAACATCATCTATGTGTCGCACGGTTACGACCCAGAGAGTGCTTATACAAAGGATTTCCCCATCCACGACTTCCACAGCATCAATGGGCAGTTGCCACCAACGGATATCACATTAAAAATTCGGCATACCCCAGATTATTTACCTGCCAAACTTGAATCATTGGGCGATGGAAAATATCTGGTGCATGCCGATGCACCTATCCATGGTGTTGCCCCAGGCCAGTTTTGTGTCATCTACGATGCGCAGCATCACCGATGCTATGGCTCAGGGGAAATCACCATCTAAATAGGATTACTTGAACAGGCTCTGTGCCATTTGGTAGAGGCAGCGGCGCCAAGTAAGGAATTCGTGAGCCGTGCCCTCTGAGATAAGCCCCTCGGCATTAAAGCCAGCAGCCTTCAACGACTCGACGCTCTTATTGATGCCGGCAGGGTTCTCTTTAGAACCACAACCCTCAAAGATGTATTTCACAGCCTTGGGATCCTTGATATCCTCAGGCATATAAGTGCCACCACTGAGCAAGCCCCAATAGCCGAAGACTTCAGGACGACGCAGGGTGATGAGTTTGGTCTCCATACCACCCATTGACAGACCAGCCATGGCACGATTCCACTTATCTGCCTTCGTCAGGAAGTTTTTGTCGATATGAGGAATCAACTCATCGATGAGCAGAGTTTCAAATTCCTTGGCAGTAAACTGGCCAATGGTACCAAACTTAACATCGTTGGTCAGACCGTAGGCCATCACAATAATGAAAGGTTTGATCTTGCCATCGGCAATCAGGTTGTCCATGATAAGACCGGTCTTACCCTGTACGGGCCAACTGGTTTCGTTCTCACCCCAGCCATGCTGCAGGTAGAGAACAGGATAGCGTTCCTGGGCGAGCTTTCCATTCTTACTCTTAACAAGTTTTCCATAGCCATTGGGCAGATAGACATTGGCAGTCTGCATCTTGCCTGTGCTCTCAGACCAGAAAGTCACTTGCTGGATGTTTCCGTGAGGAATGTCTTTGCGATAAGCATAGAAGTCCTGATCGGGAGCAGGAATTTCGATACCGCTCTCCCAACGGCAAGAACCGAAATAATTATGTGTGCCCGGATCGTTGAATACGCCACCGTCAATAGTCAGGTGATAATAGTGGAAGCCTGGATCCATCGGACCTTCAGTAGTACCTACCCACACACCATCTTTATCCTTGCGCAGTACCGTACCGCCACGACCACCCAGACCGAGGCTGACGATAACCGACTTGGCATCAGGAGCTACCACGCGGAAACGGGCATAGCCCTCGCTGTTAACCTGAGGATATTCCTGTCCAGGCTGATTCATCGGATTGGGAACAAAGTCCTCCTTGGGTTTAGCATTATCCAAAGCAGCATTGAAGTTCTTGATAGCATAATAGGCCTGCTTGGGCTTATAATTCTCGTCGAAAGGCAGCGGATGATTGTTCACACCCAGCCAAGAGTCGCGGTCACCAAGGTTCCAGAAAGTCACGCAGTCGATGACATCCTTGTGCTTGCGGAAAATCTTGAAGATACGGTTGTACTGATCGGTCAGCAGGGTGTTCATATAGCCAGCCACAGGCTTTGCCTCACCACGCGAGAAGCGCAGCTGTCCACCCATCTCCGTGTTCATACGAATATCGAGCTCTGTAACATGGATGTGCTTCACGAGCTGTGAATACTTGGTGATAGCAGCATCGATATCTTCTTCAGAAGGTCCATAAACATTATAATGTCCCTGCATACCAATACCATGGATGGGCACACCAGCGTCCTGCATCTTCTTTACCATATTATAAATACGGTCGCGCTTGCCAGGATCGCACTCATTATAGTCGTTGTAGAACAGCAAAGCATTGGGATCAGCCTCGTGGGCAAATTCGAAAGCTTTGGCAATAAACTCGTCGCCACAGAGTTTATAATGACGGCTCTCGCGGTAGGGATTGGGAGCCTGTCCTGGACGTCCCCATCCACCACCAAAACCACCACCGTCAGAGATGGCCTCGTTCACTACATCCCATGCATAGACGACATCTTTATAACGATTTACAACCGTATGGATGTGTTCACGCAGACGCTCATAGAACACCTCCTTCTTGACGTCACGACCTTTCTTGTCAGTAAACATCCAATCGGCGAACTGTGAATGCCAGCAAAGACAGTGTCCACGCAGCTTGATACCATTCTGACGACAGAAATTGGCAATCTTATCGGCTTTTTCGAAGTCCCACACGCCCTCCTTAGGGTGAATCATACCAGGTTTCATATCGTTCTCGGCTGTGATGCTGCAGAACTCCTTATTGATAAGATTTATCTGATCCTGGTCAGACACATTACGTTGATTTACTGCGACGCCAATCATGAAATAATCCTTGTAAGCGTCCTTCATTCCCATGTTGGGATTGGGGTCAACGGGAGCGCCCCATTGTGCCCAAACACTTGAGCTACTCATAGCCATTAAAAGGGCTACAGCTAATTTTACTGTTTGTTTCATTTTTTAATTAATCAGATAAATCTTCTTTTGTCCGTTATAATCACATGTTATGGTTGCCCTACCCTCTGTAATAGGACTGATGGTTGTCTTCACTCCAGGCACACTCGACTTTACCTCCAGTTGCTTCACGTTCTGTGGAGCATATACCTGATAACGGGTCAGGTCTGTATAACCATTCTGGTTGGTAGTGCGGATGGGAAGAGCGGGGATAACCAACTGCTTGCCATCGGCCTTGATGGTAATCTGTGGGACAACGGGAACCACACATGGCTGATTACTCTTCGAGAAACCAATGCCATGAAGGTCGAAGAGACCTTCTGGACGCTGAGGCTGTTGACGACGCCCCCACTGTGGACGATCATCCTTCTTGGGCTGAATGTCAGCACCCTCTGCCACGAGATAGATAGCATGTTTGCCCGTCAGTCCTTCTACAGCAGGTACAGCCACCTGATACATCTGAGCGCTGCGCTGAGCACCAGCAGGCACGTTGACAACGGCAATCTCCTGTCCATTCCAAGGATTATCCAAAAGTACATGAATCTTAAAGGCTCCATGACCTCCAGGAGTCAGATGGAGGTTCAATGCTGCACCATCACCCTTCTGAACACCTTTGAAGGCTTTTAATCCATTGGTGTCCTGTGCCAATCCACCAAAGCCGAAGTACTTAAAACCTACAATACCCTTATTGGTAATGCCTGCCAAGTCCATGGAGTTGTTCCATACGTCGAAGTTATCTTGCATCCACTCGTTGCTATTGGTTCCACCCGTCATGACACAGGCAATACCTGCAGAGTAGTACTGATAAGGTGGCAAACCATATATCTGGAAACCTTCACTGGTTACCTCAGCACCTGTATACTCCATACCATCAGTAGCCTTAGCAGTCCAGACATTGTCCTTTGCATAAGGATCGTAACCGGTAATGCATACCTTACCACCCTTGCTGACGGCTTTCTTGTCCCATGTAATCTTCACGGGAGCCACCATGGCCTGACGGGCATAGCCAAAGCCACGGGGAGGACGATGGTAGAACACATACCACTGACCATTGACCAACTGCAATGAGCCATGGGTGTTATGACCAGCATTGGCAGTAATGAGGTGGGCATCATTCTCACCAGGAATCACTCCACGCGAGTCAACCAACACACCACCACTAGTCCAAGGACCTATGGGCGAATCACCATATGCATAACGCAAGGTGGAGTTGCTACGTCCCTGACCGTATTCCGGTCCACTGAATCCAGAATAGATCATCACATATTTATTACCAATCTGGCGAATGCTGCTAGCCTCGAAGAACTGCATCGCATCGGGGATAAAACCATCCAGTACCTCACGACCTTCACGCTTCAGATACATCGTCTCCTGGTCAAGTTCAAAAGCTGATGAATGCTGGAATCCATAATATACATAAGCACGGAAACCACGAGCAAAATCAGGGTCTTTCTTGTTGGTCACAGGCTCGATGAACACAGAGGGATCGAAGTCAATCAATGAACCATCCACACACTTTGTTCCATCAGCAGTCAGGTTGACAGGAACAAAAGGACCGTTGGGACGGTCACCCTTACAAACCATAGGCACACGCTGCCATCCACGAGAGTGAGGATACAGCCAATAGGTCTTCTTACCGGTAGCCTTGTCAACAACCTCTACTAAGTCGGGAGCAAACATCGTGTCCCACTGTCCATTGACGAAATAGGAGAAAATCGGGCCTTCGTCACGCCATTGCGACAAGTCCTCTACGGGAGCCGACCACATGCGGATATCATTACCACAATACTGCGTAAAATGCGTATCGTGCGAACCTATAATATATACTCGCTGACGACCAGGATTATCTGGGTCGTCAAACACTCGGGGTTCTCCGTCGGGTACATGTTCCCACAACGGCAGGTAAGGGTTCTGTGCTGTTGCCATCATCGTAGCAACCAGCGTCAGCATAAGGATTGTAATTCTTTTCATTATTAATTGGTTAAATGGTTATTATCATTGATTGTAGGTCAGCATCCGCAGAGCTGGTGCCATAGAGCACTTCGTACTGTCCAGGCTTTACTCGCATGGTGTTCGTTTCCGCATCAAAGAATTCGAACGACTGACGATCCAGTTTCAGGGTAATGGTTTGTGTCTGACCTGCCTTGACGCCAACACGCTGGAAGGCACGAAGGGTCTTCAGCGGAGCATTGGGGTCAGTAGGATTCTTGACGTACACCTGAACGATTTCCGTTCCATCGCGTTTGCCTATATTGGTAACGGGGAGGGTGATGGTGACAGAATTGCCATCTACAGAGCACTGGGCAGAGCCAAACTCAAAAGTCGTATAGCTCAGACCATAGCCGAAGGGGAACAAGGCATCGTTGAAGTAACGATAGGTGCGACCCTTCATGGAATAGTCTTCGTAGTCGGGCAACTGAGCATCATTCTTATAGAAGGTGACAGACAACTTTCCACTAGGATTGTAGTCACCAAACAAGACATCGGCGACTGCCGTACCACCTTCCTGACCTGGATACCAAGCCTGCACAATCGCATCGCAGGTTTCTGTTTCAGGCAACAGCGCAATGGCAGAACCAGAGCAGTTTACATAAATGACGGTCTTGCCAGCAGCCTTTAATGCCTTCAAGAATTCACGCTGTACACGAGGCAGTTCAATGCTGGTACGGTCGCCCCCCTTGAAACCTTCGATATTAACAGGCATCTCCTCGCCTTCCAGACTGGGAGCAATACCTCCCACAAAGATAACCTTATCAATACCCTTCAGTTGGGCTATCGTCTCCTGATAGTCAATAGGCAATTCACGGGCAATGTTAATCTTCATGCCAGCACCCCATGTCTTGACCGTCTGGAAACGCACCTCTATCTGGAATTGCTGTCCTTTTTCAGCCTTCAACACAGTACGGGTGGGTGTAGAGCGCCAAATACGATGGAAAGCCTTACGCTCTCCATTAACTAGTACCTCAAATTGACCCGTACCCTCTACGTTCAGCACATATTCTCCAGCCTCCTTAGGAGCAAAGGTGGTCTCATACTTGGCAGAAAAGTCCTCAATGGGCAGATTGGCGGCAAAGACATGCATACCGTTAGTAGTTACTGCCAAGGGCTTGGTATAATACTCTGTAGTGAATGGTTTGCCCTCCATCTCTGTATTAGTCCAGAAGGTGCCCTTCAGTCCCTTTTTACCGTCAGGAGCCACACACTCTGTAGCCATGTGACATTCCAACACCTTGTCGTAGGTTAAATCACAACCAGGGAAATAGACCAACTTCTTCTGTTTGGCCTTGATACCATCAAGAATGGTAATGGTCTTGTTGGGTGTACCATTATAGTTGCCCCACATCATCGGCTCGTTATGAGCATTGGGACCTATAACAGCTATCTTCTCCTTATTCTTTTGCAAAGGCAAGACATTACCTTTGTTTTGTAACAACACAATAGTCTGTCGTGCCATATTGAGCGAGAGTTGGGCTGATGCCTTGGTAGACATAGCAGAATAGGGAATCTTCGACCACTCCACCAACGAAGGATCGTCCATCTCGCCCAGGTCGAAACGGCCTTCCAACAAACGAATGACATGCTTGTCAACCTCAGCTTCAGTAATCAGTCCACGACGAACAGCCTCAGGAATGCTCTTGTAAGCATAGCCGTAGCCGCACTCCACATCAGTGCCTGCTAATGTTGCCTTGGCTGAAGCCGTAATGGGTGAAGAAGAGGACTTATGAGAGGTATAGAAATCGGATACGGCACCACAATCGCTTACCACCAGATACTTAAAGCCCCATTCGTCACGCAGAATCTGTTGCAATAAACGATTCGAACCACAACAAGGGTCATCATCCAGTCGCTGATAGGCACACATCACCTCACGTACATTACTCTTGGTAACCAAATACTTAAAGGCCGGCATATACGTTTCCCAGAAATCACGGACCGGCACATCCGTCAGGTTGGCCGAATGACGAGTATATTCCGGACCGCTATGTACGGCGTAGTGCTTGGCACAAGCCCACAATTTGCGATACTTCGAAGTCTCAGGACCCTGCAAACCACGTACCACGGCATCACCCATGATAGAAGTCAGATAAGGATCTTCGCCATAGGTCTCCTGTCCCCTGCCCCATCGTGGGTCACGGAAGATGTTCACATTCGGAGTCCATACCGACAAACTGCGCATCTTCATATCCTCGCCACCGAGGTCATACAGTCGATGGTTGTACTGAGCACGGAACTCCGTAGAAGCCACATCAAAACATTGATAAAGCAAGTCGGGATTAAACGACGAAGCCATAGCCACGGGTTCTGGGAACACGGTAACGTTTCCCATGTTGGCAGCTCCATGCAGCGCCTCGCTCCACCAGAAGAACTTCTTGATACCCAAACGAGGAATAGCAGGACTCTCGTCCAACATCAGTTGGGCTTTTTCTTCCAAAGACAAGCGTGAACACAAATCAACCGCACGCTCATGCGCTGACAAACTCGGGTTCTGATATGGTAGTTGTGCCATTACAGACAGACAACTGACTATACTAAAAATTACGAACAATTTTCTCATTTCTCACTTCTCATTAATCATTTCTCATTTCGGAGAAGAGGGCTCTCTTCGCCGAATAGATATTGTGGCTGATATCCTCCACAATCGACAACGATTTTCTCAAAGACGATGCCTGGATGACGCGGAGTCAGTGTCAACTCATGAACAGCTGCATTGCCTACTGGCAACTCCACCACTTTCTCGACAATACGACGAGCCACTGCAGGATAATACTCAGAATACATATAAGGCTGACGGTCAACCAGTGTCTTGTTAAAGTTAACCACCTGAGGTTCAGAACCGTCCAAGCTAACCGTATATTCATGACCACCCACATTCAGGAAGTCAAGCGTAGACTTCACAACGACATGAACCTTGACTTTGGAAGGTGCATCAGCAGGCAGGGTAAAACGATAAGTCAGGCTGGCACCACCAACAGCTTCAGTATAAGGAGTCAATGCTACCGCACTGCGTGTACGACCATAGTCGGGATAGATACTCCACTGGGTATCAGCCGTAGCCTGCGCACTGAAGTAATGTTCAGCTTCCATTGCCACATAGCCGCAAGAGGGTGAGAACACCCAACCACCAGCCAATCCGTTCTCTACACGATTTGTAGCAGGTAACATCTCATGAGGGAAGTCATCATTCCAAGAAGTATAGCCGATATGCTTCTGTGTCATCATACCGTCCCACTTTCCATGAGCCATCACCTTATTATAATAATGACAGAGTTGAGCATCACGCTCGAAGCACTGGGCTACTCTGCCTGCCCACTCATTGGCATCTGGATTGTTGGCATCTGCCAACACCTTATTCATAGCCTGGGCGTAGTACATATCATAGAGGTTGGCCATTGCCTGAACGGGGAAGAGGATAGACTGGCGATATGCATCACGAGCCTCCTCAGGAATCTCGGCAAACAGTCGCAATGCACGACGCTCCAGACGGGCATAGTCGTCAGCCACCTTGCGCCACTCTCCCGTAGCCACATTATAGGTCTGTGCATCCAGCATCTCTGGAGTTACACGGGCCATATACTGGCAATTGCGGTTGTAGATAGAGGCGGCTTCCTCGGCAACGGAATCGCCGAGTACAGTACGGAAGAAGCAACGGGTATGATCAGTAACCGTTTGCTGTGTGTATTCCTTAGGGTTCCACGCCATGTCCATAAACAGTTGGATGGGATATTCCATCGGTTTCAAGTCGCCCACATTCAGAATCCACATCCGCTGGATGCCATAATCGTAGGCCAACGAGAGCTGTTCGAACATCTGTTGTGTCTGGGTCACATTGATCCACTTGGTATTACGGGGAGCACCCACGTAATCTACATGGTAATACAAGCCCCATCCACCAGGATGCTTGCGTTCCTTCGCATTAGGAACACGGCGCACATTTCCCCAGTTGTCGTCACACAGCAGCATGATAACATCATCAGGCACGCGCATTCCTTTATCATAATAGTCTAATACCTCTTTATATAAGGCCCACACCTGGGTCGTCTTGTTGGCAGGTTTCTTGGTGACCTGCTTGATAATCTTTCGCTGGTTCTCCACAATACGCTGGAGCAACTTAGTATCAGCATCTTCGCTCATCGCCTCGTCGCCATCACCACGCATACCGATGGTTACCATATCCTCAGTACCCTTCATGCGTTCAATACCCTCACGGAAGAACTGGTCCAGCTTCTGCTGGTTCTTCTGGTAGTTCCAAGGTCCCCACTCTTGGCGGTGACGAGCATACTCCTGATGATTACGAGCCATCGGCTCATGGTGTGAGGTACCCATGATGATACCCATCTCATCAGCAGTCTTCGAATTCTCAGGGTCGTCGGCATAGAAAGCCCATCCCCACATGGCTGGCCACAGCATGTTACCTCTTAGGCGAAGGATGAGTTCAAAGACCTTTGCATAGAATCGGTGGTCGCCATATCCAGTACCAAATGTATTCTTTACCCATGAGGTCAGACAAGGAGCCTCATCGTTAAGGAATAAGCCACGAAACTCCACAGCAGGTTCACCATCCGTGTACTGACCGGGCAAAATACCTACATAATCGCGATGAGCTACAGGAACATCCATCCACCAATACCAGGGAGACACGCCCATCTGTCGGCTCAACTCATATATTCCATAAACCGTTCCACGACGGTCACTACCGGCAATGACCATCTGTCCGTCAATGATAGTGATATAAAACTTCTCACGTTTCCCCTTCAAGTCAGCCAGCTTACCACTCTTCACCCATTGGTCAATCTGCTTATTGAAGCCCACTGTACCAACAAGAATGGTTGGCTGCTCACTCTTGACGGGACTGAACCCCATGACACGTTGGAAGTCCTGTTGCATACTGGCTATAGCCAATTGCACTGCCTTGGGTTCCTGTGCACTATAACCGATAGTGGCACCTTTTAGTGACAGAGCTTCAGCCTGCTCATTGAAAGTTACAAACTGGTTAGCTGCGCACAACGGCATCGCCAACAAAAAGGTTAATAGTATACTCTTAATTCGCATCATTTCTTCATTCTTCATTTTCATTTCTCATTCCTCACTTCTCATTTCTCATTTTTTGAAGAGTTTCGGCACGAACTCTTTAAGTCCCCTACGCCATGTCAGCCATTCATGGTCTGTACCAGTAGACTCATAGTACACTGCCTTGATACCCTGAGCATTCAGTTCGTCAACGGTCTTCTTGGTATTAAACATCTTGTCCATACCCTCAGTACCGCTCATCATAAAGAGGTAGTGAATCTTTTTGTTGAACTCGTCAGGACGCGTAAAGATTCCATTATAAGCCGTCTTCACGTCAAGACCGAAGATAGCACCACTGAACGTGCCCATCCATGCAAACTTATCCAGATGGTTCAATACAACGTCAAAAGTCTGGTGTCCGCCCCAAGACAGACCTGCCATGGCCCTATGGTCTCGGTCTGTCAAGGTACGGAACTTAGCGTCTATGGTTGGTATTAAATCGTTCATCATTACTTCATAGAAAGAGTTGCCGTAAGTGCTGAAGCCCTGACGGTTATCGCCACCCTTGAAAGGAGCCTTGATATCGCCACTCTCCATCACCACAATCATAGGCACAGCGTCACCTTTGGCAATCAGGTTGTCCATGATATGCTGCATGTGTCCCTGCTTGCTCCATCCGGTCTCATCTTCACCCATTCCATGCTGCAGGTAAAGCACTGGATATTTCTTCTTGCCCTTCTCATAGTCTGCAGGAGTATAAACCATTGCATGGCGCCACTCGTTGGTAGACTTGGCAAAATAGTACAGGCTACGCACCTGTCCTTGGGGAACACCTTGCTGAGGACGATAGTAGTTGCCCTCATCGCCTTCAGGAATCTCGATGCCACCCGATTGACGGTTGCAACCGAAGAAGGTCTCTGTAGCAGGATCAACAAAACGAACACCATTGATTTCCATGAAATAGTAGTGGAATCCAGGAACCAACGGATCGGTAACTGCCATCCAGTTACCCTTACCATCAGGCTGCATATCATATTTCTTTCCACAGATATCAACGATTACCTTACGGGCCTCAGGAGCCGAGATGCTGAAATAAGCTCTGTGCTCTTTGTCCACCTTCGGGAACTCATTGCCAGGGATTGTCGTCTCAGCAATAACAGCATCAGCAGGAACCTCAATCTTCTTTGGCATCTCGATAAACGGACGCTTAGGCTCATATCCTAAGTGACGGGCAACAGCCTCAGCATAGCGGCAACCTAACTCACGATAGCCCGCAGCATCGAAATGCAGACGGTCAGGACCATTGGTACAATCGTCCGACGAAATAACCTGAGCGGTATGCAGGGTATTAGGCAGTTCGTCTATCTGCTTCTTACAACCGATACATACACCCTGACCACCAGCCTGTACAATGTTACCGGCATAAAGGTTCACCTCCTCAGGTTTTAGGTTTAGGTCGCTACACAGGTTGTCATAAACCTGCTTCACCATACCTGCCCATTTCGGATCGCCTGTGTTTGTTTCACCCTGATGCATCAGGATACCCTTAATCACACCATCCTTCTGAGCTTTCTTGGCCAATGTCACCAATCGCTTATAAGGATTATTGTCATAGGCTTCCAACATACCCTTCATCCATCCAGGTGCTTTGGTCTTCACATAATTGTCGATGCTATCAGTCAGGAAACCCTTGATATCAATACCGCCAATAGCCACGTGAATCACACCAATCTTGATATTCTTGGGCAACGACTCCACCATCGTACGACCGAACCAGTCGGCAGGAGTCAGACCCGTATTGGGACGACAAAGGGGCGGGATGGCTTCATACCATTCACCCATCTTACGGGCAGGAAGTTTATCGGTAGCGGGATAGTCCACAGCAGGCATCCACAGGAATCGTGGTCCAGGACTCTTCAAATCCTGAGCCTCAGGTTTAGCGGCACCCTCCATGTTTGATTGTCCGAAACATAGGAAGATGTAAAAATTTGGATCAACGGCTGCACGGGTCCATGCGAAAGGCAGGGCCGTCAGTACGAAAGTCAGCAGAAAAAACTTTTTCATTGTCGTTATCTATTTATAGTCTTTAATATTTTCTGACTGCAAAGATAACGATCTTTTGGCACATACTGCGCCCCCTATTGTTTCACAAACTTTCGTATTTGTAACTTAGGTTGCGAGTTACAAAAAATTCACTATCTGAGTTGTCGCGCTTCGAAAGGAATCCTCTCTGGACTTTCCAGTTTTCTTCCCATCTCACGGGCATTCACCTCAACAGGTCGGGCAGTGAAATCGGGAGTGTTATAGGAATACATCAGTTGACGATAATATTCTTTAGGGTTACGCTGTGGTAACAGGAAAGGTTTTGTCGCCTTTCCTTTTTCATCCATTGATGAGAAATAGATACGGGTGTACAGCCCATCCTCTCTGCGACTGGTAAAGAGAAACCAATGGCTGTTGGTATTCCAGTTGTGCAGACTCTCCGACCTCGCGCTGTTCACTTCATCCATCGCCCGGCTTTCTCCTGTTTTCAGGTCAAGCAAATAAAGGTCTGCCTCAGGATGCCATACAGAGAAATAGCCATAGTCCAATTGGGCATACATCAAATATCTTCCATCGTATGACGGACGAGGCCACGAGAGACTTTTTCCCGTAGTCCTTGCATTGACGAGCGTATCCACCTGATTGCCAATTTTACCTGTAGTCTCGTCAAAAGACACACGACACAGGCTGTACTTTACCTTATCATATTCCTCAGGATACTTTCTGGTGGGAGTGGTAATGAAATAGAGAGACTTCCCATCAGGAGAGAAAACAGGCACGTTTTCCATCCAGTCTTTCTTCATCAACAGCGTATCCATGATGGCAACATGATTCTGAGTGTCATAGACAAATACATCGGAAGCGGTATCATACACCTCTATTCGTTTATTATTACCCATATGGAAAATCTGCGCAGTCTTGTTCGTCGAAAAGGCGCAATATCTTCCCCCAGGGTGCCAGTAAGGATAAACCATCGAACCACCCAAGCTATCGTTACGAGCCTGCAACACCTCGTTGATTCCCTGGTGATGGATAACAGTAGCTCCATGAGCACCTCTCACATGGAACACATACTGGTCTGGATTGGTACGATTCTGCGTATGACAGTTCAAGCAATTACCATGAATCTGCGAGTTCTCCATCATCGACATCTCCTCGAAATCTGAAAGATTACGCTGATAGAGTCCCATATGACTGTAAAGCATATAGCTGGGCGGAATGCGACGATAAGTGATACCCCATTCCTCCAATGGATAAGGACTCACATCTATCGTAAAACCACGATATTGATACCATTGTCCATTTTTCTGGGCATAAACAGAAACTATCAGCTGACTGCCCTTGTTCTTTTCCAACAACTGATGCCAATCATCAATATCAAAGTCGGCAAAAGAGCCATTGGCATGCAAATTTCCACCCTTCTTTCCTTTTATCTCGACATCGATATCCGTAAAGTCATCATCAGCCATCGAGAAGTTCAGTGGGGCTATTCCCACAGGTATTGTCACTCCGATGTAGTCCGGATAGATGGCAGGCAATTGATCTATCGTCTGGGCATGTTCTGGGCGAGAGTTACAAGCTAACAACACCCATGCCAGCAACACCAAACTTGCTATATGTGATAATAACTGTCTCATTTATTGCCTGTTATATAAACAACTCATCATCCGTCTCCTTGTATATCTGCTGCATGGGCCCATATTTAGGATGGTCTTTGATGGTTTCCGGATGCATTACCAATTCCTTCATCATCTGCGCCCAACGACGATAAAAGAGCGTTTCCTCTAAGATAGAGATATATTTCAGCGCCACTTCGTATTGTCCTGTTATCATAGCTGTTTCCGTCAAACGACAAAGTGCCCTGCCACTCTTATTGAAGTTCGAGGCACTCTCCATCGCCTCGAAAATGGCGCGCTGAGAGAAATTCACGAATCCCATATGGAAGAACAAATCGCTCATCATCATCGCAGAAGTGGCACTAGTTAGTGCCTTATAGGGTTGATAAAGGCTGGATTTCAATTCTTCAGGACTAATCTGATTCTTATAAAATTTAGCAAGATAGATAATATGTTGACAAGCTTTTGCCTTGGGCTCCTCCCTATTTGCTTTCTCTAAAACCTTGTCCCATGCCAATTTACGCTGCAGATAGTCATACTCTATCATTTCCAACGTACCTATCTTATCACACTGAATCGACCTGTAGTCAATACCTTTTACCAAATTCTCCAAAGAATAAGGAACAAAATAGGAACTGACACACACACAAACAACCAACAATAACGCCATTGCAACGCTTTCCATCGCAACCAATACCTTATTAAAAGGCTGATGCAACCAACGCAGATGATAGACAGCCACTAACAAGATAACCGGACCTACCAACCAATAGCCAATCAGCATTAGGAAAAGCGAGCCAAGCAGACTTGCGTTTTTATTCTTAGGCAACAGCAACATCAACAACAAGGTCAGCAACACAGCTACAGGAAGTGTCATCGAGGTGTCCATGTCGCACATCATATACCATAACACAATTGCTGGCAGAAAAGAAATAGGGAATAGTATTTTTTCACTAACAGAAGGAATACTACGACGAAGCAATATCCAAAAGAGCCATAACACGGCTGATAATACGACTGCAAGGATAGCAGCTCCTGTCGTTTCAAACATGAAATATTGTACCAGGAAATCCCCTATATATCGTGCAAAACCTCCAGGCACCGCCAAGCGATTTGTCAAATAGTCGCTATTCCACAAAAACAACTGAAGCGCTTCACGTTCTACGATGAGTGCAGGGCGAACGAACAGCCAAAAACAGAAAGCCGAAACTCCAAATAAAGCTGTCAGTGCTATTTGCAACTTATTCTTCATCTTTCCCTCTTTTTGCATATTCATCAGAAGTCTCTGAAATCATTCTTTGCCTTCTTCACTGCCATACATTCCATCTCGATAAGCCATGTTGGACGACAAACAGGAGCCAAAGTGAAAACAGTAGGGATTTGTGGAAATTTCTGTTCGAACATACGTTTCACCATCTCATAGTCAGCACTATCTCGCAGATAAACAATGATTTGCATTACGTCATCATAGCTCATACCCCCTTCGTTGAGCAAAGTCTCCACGTTCTCCCACATCCTAAGGGTTTGTTGTTGCACATTGCCCACATGCATCACTTCACCCTTGTTATTAATTGACGCGGTTCCTGAGATGTGAACATGATTGCGGTCACCATACTGCATCAGCGTAGCTCGCTCGAAGGTAACACCATACTCGATGGTTCTATTCAGGTGGGAAAGGCCATAGAGATAACGTTGCTGTTCAGGTTCAAAACCTGTCATCGCATAGCTGTCCAGCTGAACAAGCGCCTTGGGGTCAGAGGGCGTTCCACCAATACCGGTAGAGGCAATGTAATGGGTTTCTGGGGTAAGGCCCTGTTCCACAAAACATTCCCTGCGCGACTTGACGAGTCCTCCATATTGCGTATCCACATCACGAACAAAGAACCATGTACGAACACAGTTCTTCTCCAACGTAGCCTGGAAAAGTTTCAGAATGTCAATATAGATAAAGAGGGTCTGCCAAGTCTGCATATAAGAGGTTGCAGAGGTTGAATCCATCAGCCCGAAGGTCCACACATGCTGATAGCCATTGTGTCTGACAACGGTGGAGTTATTCATGGGCACCACCTCTGTACCCTTTTGCAGATAGAGCCATACCGCAACTTTGGAACCATCAAGGGGTGGCTGTTGGATGTATGAGACAGTGCAGGCATCATTCTCCTGAATAACAGGCACTTGATTGGTTGCATCACTAAGGAAATAGCGCTTAAAAACGATGCTGGCACCCTGAACATCTTCCATACCCAGAAGGATTTTCTCCGCCTGCTGAATACGGGCTACCTGCCCTTCAAACAGTTCACAGCGAGGCTCCACATGCAACATAGCATGCACCTCCTCCACTCCACCAGCCGTGAAGCGTGCCCACTCTATCCGAGCCCCAATCTTATCTATATTTTTTGATTGATAAACGATCATAACGATTTTGCGAGCACAAAATTACGAATAATTCCCTATCGCACCAAATTTTCCCATATAAAATGTAACATTCCAAATGTAACACGGTTTTTAGTTAGTGTTTCAAAGCTAAATAGTAGTTACATTTTTGTATGGTTCTATATATAATAATGTGTAATTTTGCAGCACGAAAACGAAACATTATCAAAACGAAATGAAAAGAAACATTATCACTTGGCTGATGCTACTCGGTTGCATCACCATTTGGGCTCAAGGAGTAAAGCCGTTGCCTACACTACATGTTGAAGGTCGCTGGTTGGTGGATAAGCACGGTAACCAAGTTGTTCTGCATGGTGTGATGGATACGCCTAGTAACTATTTTAACGGTGGACGTTGGCACGGAAATTGGGTTGGGCAATGGACCGATGGAGAAGGAAACAAACATGATGTGTATGACAACTACAGCGAATCGGGTAAAACGGCTTGTCTGGATTATTTCGAGAAGTTGTTTACTGGTATGGAACAAGCCAAATGTAATGTGTTCCGTCTGCACATGGACCCAGCTTGGACCAACGATGGTAGTATCACTGCTACAGGATTCACGAAGAATGCTGAGGGTAAGACCATAGACCCGAATGGACAGGTAGTGGGCGGCGAGGCCGACATTTCGCATTTCAGCGAGACACTTTATAGGCATTGGTTGCCTACGCTTTACTTGGAACTGGTCAAGAAGGCTATGAATCACGGAATGTTTGTGGTAGTTCGTCCTCCTGGCGTATGTCCTGGAGCTCTGAAAGTTGGTGATTATTACAACCAGTATCTGATGCAGATATGGAACCTTTTCTCTCAGAATGAGTTCGTGAAGGAGCATGCAGGACAAATCAGCATTGAGTTGGCTAACGAACCCGTAAGTATCAAGAATGCTCAGAACCAGGATGATCTCAAGGCTCTGCACGACTTCTTCCAGCCTATCGTTGACAAAATCCGCGAGAATGGTTTTACTGGCATCATTTGGGTACCAGGAACTAGTTGGCAGCAAAACTACACCAGCTATGTCCAATATCCTATAATAGGTGATAATATCGGTTATGCCGTTCATGACTATAATGGTTGGTATGGATGCAATGATAAGGATCTGAGTGCTTCTGATGTTCCAGAAGCTACAAAGAAGAAAATTGATTACTTCCATAGTCAAGTTCCCGTTGTCGACACCAATCCCGTCATCATCACTGAGATTGACTGGAGCCCTGAGAATCCCAATGCACAAGGACATTATAATGAGCATGGAGTTTGGGTACTACCTAATTATGGTACTTGGGCTACAGGCCGTACATCGGTATGGGGTAATATCACCAAAGGTGTCTATGATCATTTTGGAAACATCTCCATGACCCTTTCTGGTACAGGATGTTTGTTAGATATTGATAAACTGCTTTCCACAAACACCGCATATCCTGCTTTCGACGGACTGGCTGAAGCTTGTGGAAAGGCCTGTATGGATTGGTATTCTGAGTATTATAACGTGAATTGGCCTCATGCTGATGACGAAGCAGAAACAGGTCCTGCCTATACCATACAAAGCATTTCAGCTGCTACTGGTGACATTGAGATGGAAGAAGGTGGCAATCTACTGGTTTCACTAAAAGCTGTTTATGCCGACGGTCATACCCAGGAAATCTGCGACCAAGCCACATATACTTTTGACGATCCAACTATCGCAAGTGCCAACAAGGGCTATATCAAAGGGCAGACACCTGGTTCCACCAAGGTAACAGCCACCTATACTGGCAAAAATGGACAACAGTACCAAACAACCTTTAATGTGACTGTTAATGCTCGAGAATTCTTCTCATTTAAGAAAGAGGACATTCGCGAATTCTTTGGTGACACAGGTACTTATGATGAGGCCACACGCACTTTCCATCCTGGGCAATGGGGACAAATGGGATGGCAATATGACGAAGGTGTGGACATGTCATCATATAAATATTTAGTTGTCAAACTGAAAACCCCTCAGAATTGTTCTGCACATCTAAATATCTTCCCACAAAACAGTATCTGGGGAAGTTGTTATCAATCAGAAGATTTTGGCAGCAAAACCATGATTGTGATTAAGATGGCTGATGTAGCAGCAGCTCAAATAGACACAAAGAATATCCACATTATCAGTTTCTGGACAAATGGCACAGGTGACCTTGTTGTTGACGATGTCTATTTGACCAATAACGATGATTATAGCAAACAGACCACAGGCATCACCACCATCCAGCGTAAAATAGAGAATGACGTGGTATATAACCTGCAAGGTGTCAAGGTAGGTTCACGCAATGAGTTAAAGTCACTTCCTCGTGGTATCTATATCATCGGAGGTAAAAAGGTGGTTGTAAAATAAGAATCACTTTATAAGAGAAAATAAATGAGCGAAATGCCTTATCATTGGCATTTCGCTCATTTTTATGTTGTATAATCAGTCCGTCATAAAGAAACGGTTAACAAGTTCCCTCAACTTTTCCTGAGTTACATTCGTCAATCCCATCTTCGTCAAGGCTTCATGCTCCGGCGTTCCTTTGCGGATAATGTACTTCCGGTTCCTGCCATCAAGGGTAGCTAGCAACAGATAGTTGCCCTTGTACTGCTGTTCGATACTGACGTTTTCTATGCAACTTCCACCTTTATCTATATACGAACTGACCGTGCCATGCTTTCGTAATCCCCAAGCCTCCAAATTCGCGCAAATGGTATTTTCAATAGCACCTATCCATCGTTCCTGCACTCCACAAGAAGTAGCAATAGTTCTGAATGACTCTACTGCAGCTGCAACTTCATAGATAATGTTTTCTGCTCGACGAACACCATTCTCAAGAGCCAATGCCTTTACATCTTCCAATGTGATATCATTATATTTTCCACGAATCATCAGGCAATGACTGGTTTCAGGCAGGAAACCACCCATGTTGAAGATGTAAGTCATATCATAGGCAGGAGAAAGGCTCCACCGACCTTGCTCGTCCATAAGGAACGAGAAGTTTTTATTGTGGTCATCAGTATTGTTAGCCAATATATTGAATACCATGCGACGAAACACCTCTTCGCTGTCACGTTCAGAGAGTCGCATCTTTCGGCAAACCCATAACAGACGTTCGTAACTATCTGCCTCAGGATACAAGGCTGCAAGTGTCTGCATGTGCAGTTTGCGACCATCTTTACGATCAAATCGTTTGGTAGCAAAATGTTTCTCGCCCTCAATATCCACCAACCAACATGGCATCATATTTATACCTGCTTTCGTTGACATTTCATAATAAGTCATCTCAAGCTCTGCTGTAGAGCGTTCGTGGAGACCAAACTTCAAAATACAATAATCATAACCTTCCAAATCGACTTGTCCACTGCGGATGTCACCTGTTTCTTTGTTGATGGCAATGATTGCCTTTGGCAGTCTTCCTCCTACTGACGTTCCTACAGCCATCAGAGCCTGCATCGTCAGCGACTGCGATGAATCTATGTGTACATATTCTCGCTGGGAATAAATCCGATTAGCCAAATCTATCAACGCCTTTAGATTGATGTTTTCCTTTGATTGGAAATCAGAAGTCTCTGGCATGAATTCCAGAGCCCCCATAGCTCTTCGCCCGATGAAAGCCAATTTATCTAATGGTGTTATATCCCCTATCCTGATACCCTGCTGTTGGCGCCACTGCTCGAAAAGTTCATTACCCCAAGCATCAGGCAAAGAATCCGCAAGAAATGGAGGCAGTTTTTGGTAAATCTTCTCTGATGCTCCAAATATCGGTCGTAGATTTTGAGGTTGCTTGATGGAGGCATTTAGTGGGGATATGTCAAGTCCAGAGGCAATCCATTCGCGATTGTATTCGAAAAAAGGAAGATGCCGATGTGAATCAATGCTCAGTCTGCCCACCTCACGACCCCACAATATTACCCTAAGTGTCTTTGTTGTTATCATAGCTTCTTACTTTTTCGTTATAGTATGCCTGATACGTTGTGCTTTCTTACCTCCATTTTTCATCAGATATGGCGACTCTGGCAGTTCTGGCAACAATCCATCAAGTCCGTCAATACACCCTATTGCTTTCATGAGCAACAGAAAAGTACTGATTGACATATTGGGAACCAATCCGTTTTCGAATTTATGAATGGTATTGATAGTAACCCCCGATTGTTCTGCCACATCCTTCTGTGTCATATTCGAGCGCATACGATAATCCTTAAAACGAGTACCTAATAGTTGTACTAGCTCAGGAATCGAATATTCATAATAATCCGTTCTCATGATTTGCTTTATAAATTAACGTTATATTTAATTTAAGACCAATTTTATCCTATAAATCATCTGTTTGATGTATTTACGCTGCAAATATAAATGATTTATTTGGATTAACCAAGCTTTTTGTCGATTTTTAGCATTTACACATCTATTACTAGTCTACCAGTCGTAATCCTCTACATAGCCGTCGAATTTCACTTCTTCCGTCCATCCGTTAGTGCGGAACAGGTTGCGGATAGCCTGTTGCAGGGCTGGCGAGATGAGTCGTGAACCGTTGCGATACTCAAAATAGTAAGTGCGGTTGGTGAGACCGATGATGCCCTGACGGACAGCAGGCTCTACACGCTTGGGCATGTCGCTGGTGAAGATGTTCATCATCCCTTTGGCAAAGCGTACCTTCTGGTCGTTTCGATACATCGGGCAGTCAGCAGTTGCCACACCCTCAAAGTGCGGATTGACACATCGGTAGGTACTGGCGGTTTGAGGCATGTGCTGCCCAACAAGCCATCGCAGGCACTGGTTGTGCAATGGGCACTGGTCGATATAGCAAACGGTATAGCCTTCTTTGGCTTGCTTGATTAATAGTTCTTCTTTATTCTTCATGATTTCAATTGCTTTTAGTTTTTTAATTTTTAATGAATTTCAAAATGTCCCTCACATCCTAACATTTTCGTTGTGAATGCCTTTGTACAGAGGGGTTGAGGCACGTTAGGGAGAAGCAGTTTAGGGTAACGTCTCCCTAACGTTTTTGCCTTTCTTCCCTCACGCCACATGGAGTGGAACGGCTTTGTAATACGCTACGTTACTATGACTCTTGTGCTCGTAGTCGAGACTGACGAGCGCACGTCCCAGTTCCACCTTCGCCTTCGTCGTGATAGCCACATTGGGATATGCGTCGCGGATAATCTCCAACATCTCCGTAGTGTTCATCGACTTCACCTTTTCACCCTCCTTGGGCTTGCGAAAGCAGACTTTCACCATCTCTGCAATGTCCTTCTGCTGCATATAGGCGAGGTTCAGCTGCTGAATACGAGTCACTTCCTCATTGTTGAACCAATAAGGTGCATTCAACTCACGGATTTCGTACAACACCTGAGCATACAACTGCTCGTAGTCAATGTCACCAGCATTGTCAATCTGCTGACCCTTGGGAATAGTCATGCAGATGTAGCGACGACTGCCCGTTGCATCCGTCAAGGGATGCGGATTGTTGGTAGTCGACACGAACGACGCATAGCGAGGACGGTCGTCCTGGGCCTTGCCAAAGATGGGGCGTCCGTTCACCTTATTCTTAGACAAGGTCTGCTTCAAGGCCGCATGCTGACTGGGGCGGATGGCTTCGAGCTCGTCGAGGTTCACCAGCAAGTTATTCGTCAGCGCCATCTCCTTATCGAATTTGTTCGACAGGTTCAGGTGGTCCAGATAGTACTCGCGAAGCTGACAAGGCAGCAGTCGGCGCAAGAAGGTGGTCTTGCCACAGCCCTGTGCACCAATCAGCACAGGAACCACCTCGTTACCGTGCAGCGTGTCGAGCTGTAACCAGTGGGCTACCGTTGCACGTAACCAGACAGCCATGAAAGCGAGTTGCTCTGAACTGAGGCCAGGCAAACGCGAGAACAACTTGGCTACATGGTTCTGTCCGTCCCACTTGGGCAGGTCGTTCAAGAAATCCAGCACAGGATTGTACATGCGAACCTCTTCAGAGTTGACATACATAGTGATGTCAGCCTTGGGGTTGCACTCTTCGTCCAATCCCTCACGCAGGGCTCGGATAATAATGCTGTTCAGGGCTTCCTGCGTCAGCGGACGATAGTCAGCTGTCACCTCGGCCCTCATCTTGAATTCAACCTTTCCGCTCAGCATGTTGCGTCGCAGACGGTAGTTGTCGTTCAGAAATTGCTCAATGATAAGCACACTCTCATTTTGAACATTTTGGGGCTGTTCAACCACCACTAGGGATTTTTCTTCCATAGTTTACTTTTAGTTTTAATGGTTTATAAAATACGTTATTGGCTGGTTTTTCATGGTGTTTTTCATTCGTTATCCATGATTCCATTTCCGAGTGCAAAGATACTAAAAAAAATGGCGCTTTGCAAATTTTTCCTCTAAAATCATCACTTTTTTGCATCCTTTTTCGCTCTATTTTTTACGAAAAATAAAAATGTGAGTGACAGCCCTCAAAAACGGGAGGGAGACGGGAGTGACATTAATTTTCACTCCCGTGCCTCAGCCCCCTGTACAAAGGCCTTCCGAGCGAAAACGGGACCAAGGGAGGGACATTTTGCAATACTGGTTGGTTATTGACCAATAAGGGTTGGTTATTGCCCAATAAAGGTTCCTTATTCTATTTAGAGCCATCCGTTTCATTAATGCAAATCATCAGTCCGACGGGCACGGACTCAGAGTCCGTCCCGTTCGGATTGACAGTCCGAACGGACGGACGCATGGAACAATTTCAATTATACAAATTCTATAATTCAATATAAAAAGTTCTCACCTAGCGAGAACTTTTGAAGGAAAAACTTGCCAGTATCGGCAATATTTAGTATCTTTGCAGTAGAAATCAAGGAAAAACTTGCCGATAGAAGATGAAGAAGTATATATCAGTCACGCAGTTTGGCCAATGAAGTGGGAGGACAGGATACATGTCCTCCCAAAGACGTACATCGCCAGATGAAAGCTTTGATTAGCGACTATCATCACAGAAGGCAAAAAACTATAGAAGACATTATCGATTTCCATGTCCGTTTTGAACAGATACATCCTTTTCAGGACGGAAATGGTCGCGTGGGACGCCTGTTAATGTTTAAGGAATGTCTGGCTAATGGTATTGTGCCCTTCATCATTACTGATGAGCTCAAACTGTTTTATTATCGCGGTTTGCGAGAGTGGGGACATGTAAATGGATTTCTAACAGACACCTGCCTAACTGCTCAGGATCAGTACAAAGCCTTACTCGACTATTTTAAGATAAAGTACTAATAGGTTTCCATATTCTATTATTCGATATAAAAAGGAGCCTGTATCTTCACAGACACAGGCTCCATTTAGAAAGTTCTCCCTTGGGCGAGACTTTGCATAAAGAAGCCTGTATCTTCACAGACACAGGCTCCAACACATGTAAAGTTCTAAAAATTACCTTTTAGGGGTAATATCTTTATTTATCCGTAAGCTTATTTACCAGCCTCGTATTCCTGACCAGCAAGACCAGTTGCAAAGCCAGCATAGGTGTGCTTGCGGTAATATATACCAGACTCGTCGCCAACCTTTCTTACTTCCCAAAGGCCAGTAGGCTCACCTGGACGCCAACCGCTATCCGAAGGCTGGTCAGTAACGCCCCAAGCACAGATACCCCACTGCTGTGCCGATGGAATAATCTCAAGGTATTTCGATACAACGAAATTGTAGAGCTTAGCCATCTTCTTATGGCCATCCTCCGTCATGTCAGCAGTCTTCACCGAATTGCCAGAAGCATCGATGTAGCCCATATCAAGCTCGCTGATGCGGATGAACTTGTCTGTTTCAGCCATCTTCTGGAATGATGCGGCAATACCGTCCATCATCTTCTGGTTTTCCGCATCGTCCTCGAAGCAGTAAACGTGCATCTGAGTACCGATACCATCAATTTTGGTAACGCCATCAGACTCCCACTTCTCAATCCACTTGATTAAGCTTTCGAGCTTCGGACGATAGACATACTTGCCTTCAACCACATATCCCTCTAAGGCATAGTCGTTGATGAACAGTTTGATATCCTCTGGACCATACTGGCGAGCCAGTTTAATGACAGTACGAACATACTCTTCATCGCCCAGATAGTCCTGCCAATAGAACTTGGTATCATCAGGTTTTTCTGGATTAGCATGCTGCAAAGGCAGAACACCATCGACTGGTGCGCCCCAACCATCAACAGGCTCGTTGATGGCATCAAATGCCTTCACCTTGCCGTCGCAAGCTTCCATCATACCCTTGATCCACTTGTCCATAGCCCAAGTCAGTGTATCCTTCTTCTCCTCATCAGTCAGAGGCATTGAATTAGCCTTGACTATATGATCAACCTTCACCCAGTCAATATCTATGGTACCATTGTAACTACCAGGCTGGAGAACGAGGTTACATTCCTTTGCGGGGATATCGTGATAAGTAACCGTTGCTTCTGCCCATTCCGGACCAACATGGAGTTTGCCTGGAGCCTGTTCACCAGAACCCCAGCCCCAACCCATGTTGAGTGTCAGGTCTGCTTCTACAGAACCTTTCACACGGACTGTAGCAACATATGTACCCTCTACTGGATGAGGAATGTGGTCGGCAATGAAGTACTGATACCATGCACCTGGATTCTCGGAATGCAGACAGCCATTAACAATCGTTGGCTCATAACCCATCACATACCATGGGAACTTGGTATCATTCTTATATGAATACTCATAGTCATTCACTGCAATCTCAACAACTGGAGCTTCTGAATGAGAAACCTTCAAGTTTTTAAAGCAAATACGCTGGTTTTGAACACCTGATAACTGGAAAACAATAAAACCACCGCCCTCACCTTTTCCGAAGGGCTCATTGAACTCAATCTCTGCTTCATCCCAATCATCCGTTGCAGGAAGTGATATGATACCTTCATAATTACCCTCGCCCCAGTTCCAGCGAAGGATACACTTCACAGAAGCATTGACTGGGCTCTTGTAAGTAACAGTAATTTTATAATTCTTACCTTCTGGCAACCCCATTTGGTCGGCAGCGAAATACTGATACCAACCAGCATCACTAAGACTAATCAAACCTTCCTCTGCGGAGAATTCAGGTGCATAGCCCATATTAAAAAATGGGAAACTTGAATATTTGGTATAATCAATGGAATAGTCTTCTTTCCATTCCTTGGCATTGGGATCAATATCCAATTCTTTATCGGCAATCAAAGAACTCAGCCACTTCACTGGCTGCTGTTCATGCCAACAGAGCGTGTGACCATAAACACTTAGACCAGCATCCGTAGCATTGTTCACAAAGTTCTCGGTAGTGGTAAAGTCAAAGATACCCTTATCGTTAACAATGGATCCCATCTTCATAGTATTGCCCGTTACCAACTCCTCAAAGTTTGCGACAGCCAAAGAATAGTCCATCTCACGTTTGTTGAACTTGGCACCATCCACAGCACCCCCCAGCTGGAAGGCCGGGTAAGTGCTGTGCTGGACATAGCTCTTCAAATCAGCATAATCATTCAGATATGCATATTCTGCATTCCTTGCAGGAGCCACAGTCTGCATCTCCTGGAACTTGTCATCGGCACATGATGCCAACGTCAAGGCAACAGCAGCAATGATATATGATTGATAGTGTTTCATATCTATATACTATTAATATTATTTATATACAGGAACAAACTCTTCAAATGCGACACCACGGCTCATCCATGTCAAGCTGTCCTTAGTTTCGCAAGTAACGCCATCAGCAAACTGGACCTTATAGTCAAGATAAAGGCCATCGCGATCCTTATTACCCCAACCAGTCTTGTCGGCAGCCAGTTCCGATTTTTCCTTATACTCACCAGTACCTGTGATGGTAGCAACAGTAGCATCAGCAGTAGTAATGTTGCACTTGTTGGTTGCTGGGTCGAACGTAAGAATCATCTTGCAAGTACGTGTTTCATTCGAAATCTTGAAGGAAACAGGATACTCGACACTATTAAGCGACAAAGTATTCACATCCATCACTCTTTCCTGATCTTTTGGCTCTGCCTTACGAGGACGTGCAACCTTTGTAGTTGTTCCGTTCGCATTGATAACATCAACACCACGACGCAAGTAATTTACATCATACTTAGAGATGTACTTCACTGCATAGAGAACAAAGTCCTGAGGCTGATACATCCACTTGGCAGCCCAGGTGTGCTGAGGATCTGTACCTTCCTCAATAGGAGTACCACGAAGAACTCTAGATGCACCTACTTGATCCTTTATCTTAACAGGAATTACATAATGAGTATTAAGAGCCTCCGGATCATTGAAGAACGCATCGTTCAGTTGTACCTCTACGATACCACGGAAACCCTGATAGTGCATTGTCGTACTTGACAAATCATAATAGGCCCGGGGCATTGGTACAACAGGATCAGAATCGTCGCCATTAAAATAGAGATGATTACACAGAGCCTCATCAATTTCGAGCTGCAAGGTAATATCCTTACCGGTATAACTACCGCCCATCGTGGCCTGAATCTGGCACTTGTGGGCATTATCCAAAGACGTGTCGTATTCGTCCTCGCCCATTACTAAAGTGCGAACAGGATACTGGTTAGCGAAATATACCGAAACACCTTTCTCATAGTCAGAGAATTCTGCATCGCCATTCTTACAGCCTGTCAGCATGGTAGCCAACAACATGCCGCACATATATAATATTTTCTTATTCATAATTTTTTTAGAAATTTACATTATTCATTTACCACCCTGCATTCTGCTCCAATGCGTTCCACTTACGGATTTCACTGAAGGGGATTGGGCCATAGTACATATAATCTTTGTATACTCTCTTCTCTACCTCAGGTAGAACTGTGTACTTCAAAGCACCATCGTCCAGTTTTTCAATCTGTATACCCTTGGCAGGCTCATTCAGCATATTGAGGCTAACCTTCCAACGGCGAAGATCCCAGAAACGGTAGTTCTCGAAGCAGAGCTCCAAGCGGCGCTCGTTGCGGATGAGTTCACGCATCTTGTCTTTATTATCCTTGATGCTCTCCAAATATGCATCGCCATTATCCTTACCGACACCTGCGCGACTTCGGATAGCCTTAATGATGTCATAAGCCGAATTGCCAAGAGGACCTGGTGCCATGGGGCCCCATTTCTCGTTAGCAGCCTCAGCGTAGTCAAGGAACAACTCTGTATAGCGAATGCGTGGCGTATAGTGTTTCTTACCACTTTTACCATTAGGATTCAGATTGACATCATCACGAACCCATTTACGCATATAGTAGCCCGTGCGAGTTGAAACACCCATTTCACGGTTAATCGCATTACGGTTATCTCCATATGTACCTGTGATAATAGTCTTATCATTATCACCACCATAGCCGCCAATCTTGTCACCATTAACAATAATATAAGCGTTCAGACGAGGATCACGTCCAGTATAAGGATCTTGATCGTTATAGCCACTGGCAACTTCTGTAATAGGATATCCATTAGCCATTGGGAAGGCATCGACCAGATTCTGTGTTGGGTTAACACGGCCCTTACCCCACTGCGAGGGAGGGAAATAGTCTTCCTCCAGATTGGTGGCATCACCACCACGACCGCCACGCCAAAGCATATCAGCAGGCTCAGCTTCTGGATGATCCTTCATATTGAAGTTCCACGCATCAATCTTGCTATTGTCAGCAAACCATTTCCAACCATTTGGATCCATACCAGCGACACCATTGATTCGCTTCAGAACAACTGCAAGCAGGTCTGCAGCCTGTTCCCATGTTACGCCCGAATGTTCATTGAAGGCAGGACTGGCAGCAAAGAAAGCAACCTGTGCCTTGATAGCCTCTACAATCTTACCATTCAACTTACCACGCTGGTGACTTCCAAACACACGATTGAATTCTGCTGGTGTTGCACCTTGTGCCTTATACTTATTAATATATAAAGCATTATTGGCAGCCTCATTCACATTGCCAACATATTCATAAGGCAACAGTTCAGCAGCTTTATCCAGATCGCTATTTATCTGCTTGATGCAGTCTACGAAAGAGCTACGAGGAACATTCAAAGCATCTTTAGCCGTCAACGCATCCACGGACTCCAACAGCAAAGGAACACCCATTAATCGTCCGTCGTAAGTATAACCACAATGAGCACGCAGCACATAGAAATAATGAAGCGCACGCAGGGCATATGCATCACCATTGAAGAGGTCGTTATACATTTTGTTAGGCATTTCCTCTTTAGCCCACTTAACTTTTGCGCTATTTTCCAGCATGATGTTGGCGAAGTTAATAGCATTGTAACGATAGGTCCACTGGTCGAGTGGGTTCATCTCTGCAGCCCACGAGCCTGTGCCCATACGCAGCAGATTGCTACTCATATCGTTAGTCACAGCATCGTCTGTTGCCAAGTCACTCTGAGGACCTGTCTCATAAGGCAGATTGATATAGGCATTACCCAGAATACCCTGAGCGTATGAAGGTTCCTCCCACATCGCTTCAATCTGGCGGTGATTCTCTGTTGCCGGTTCGAACAAATCGTCGCAAGAGGTAAGAACCGTCGATGCTGCTAATATTGAAATATAAAATATCTTTTTCATTGTCATTACATGTTTAGAATGAAACCTTAACACCTAAGTTGTAGAAGCGTGACTGAGGAGCACTGCCTACATTCATCTCCAACAACTCGCGTTCCTTAGCAATGGTCAATAAATTGCTTCCGCTAACATAAGCAGAAAGGCCTCTGATAATGGTTCCATGGAACCACTGCTGTGGGAAGTCATAGGTCAGTTGAACCTTTGCAAGATTAACTCTGTCAGTAGAGTATAGCCAGAAATTAGAGGTCGTATTATTGTTTGCACCACTCTGAGTAGTCAAACGTGGATATGCGGCATTAGGATTGGCAAGACCTGTAAAGTTGCCGTTCTCGTCGTATGCATACTGAACACGGTCGCGAACTACTGCAGAATACTTGTTCTCACCAGAAATCCACCAATAGCTGTTATTCTTGACAGCCTTTGCACCGAAACCACCTGTTGCCAGTACAAAGAGAGTGAAGCCCTTATACTTGGCAGTTAGGTTAAGACCCAATGTGAAAGGATTGCCATACCAACCACCCTTACCCAGGTTAACCTGGTCCTTGCTGTCGATAATGCCGTCACCGTTTTGATCCTTGTACTTCAGGTCACCAGGACGAACATTTCCACTGATCTTTGCCTGTGAAGGAACTCCATCAGCATAACCAATGATATTACCCTTCTCACCCCAGACAAAATCATCTTTGTCGAAGTAACCCAAGGACTCATAACCCCAGATAGCATCCAGAGGCTTACCCTCGCGGTATTGATACTCGTCAACATACTGGAGGTCATCACGCTGAGTGGCCTTGGTGGTGTAATAGGTTCCGTTCAGACCAGCCATGAAGTCAACCTCACCAAACTTTTTCTTGAAATTCAGCGAGAAGTCGATACCTGTACGGCTGTCATTATTATAGTTGACGTATGGCAGCAGGTCGTTCAGCCAGGTAGAATAATAAGAGGGATAAAAGCCGTTACCCTTGATGACACCACCTTTGGTGTTGCTGTGAAAAAATGACAAATCAGCGGTCAGCATCTGCTTCAGGATAGAAGCCTTTAAGTTAATAGAGAATTCTTTGCGCTTGATAAATTCAAGATCCTCGTTCGTTCCACGCTTGGCATTGACAGACTGAATAGAGTGTCCATCGTACCATCCCCAGTAAGAACCATCTTGCGTGTAGTATCCCTGATACATGTAGTAGTCATCAATACCAAGATCAGTATTCAGCACGCTATAGCTGGCGCTGAGCATCAAGTCGTCGAAGATACTACCTTCCATAAAGCTTTCACGGGCGGCATTCCAACCAAGTGAGAACGAGGGTGAGAAAGCCTCACGATGTCCCTCAGCCAGTTTGGAAGAGTGAACGACAGCAGCAGAGAAGTTGGCAAAATACTTCTTTGCATAATCATAGCCTAACTGCAAGCCGAGGTTGGCATTGCTCTGCTTGTGGTACTGACCTGAGTTGGTCAACTGAAAACCATTTACCACGAACTTGGCATCAATGTTATGAACATCGTCAAACGTACGGATATAATCCAAATGAGCATTGAAGCTCATCACCTGGTTATCGGTTGAGCCACCGACGTTCTGCACACCAGACTTCTTGTCTTCGTTGTACTTCTTCAAGGCAACGATGACATCCTTACCACCAAAATCACTCCATGTCTCTTCAAACGTCGCGAATGAATTGTTATAGGATGTAGTGTAAGAGGTAGCATAGTCAACAGAGAACTGGGTATGCAGTGAAAGTCCCTTCAGTAGACCACTAAGGTCGAAATTGATACCAGCGTCAAACTGGAACTGACGGCTAGTCCACTTGCTCTTACCACCAGCATAATATTGAGCAAAGATATTAGAGTTATCTGCCTGAGTACCTGCCAAGAAGCAACCATCATACAAATCTGTAGTGGCAAGCAACTCTTTAGCAGCCAAAGCATTATCATCCAGATAACTGGTAGGTATCAGTGGAGAAATACGGTTAGGACGCAGCGTTGTTGCAGCCTCCCAATAACTACCACCGACAGGGCTCTTAGAATCGTAGAAAGACACATTGGCATTAACGAATGCGGTAATAATATCATTCAGTTTGAGGTCTACATTACCACGAACATTGAAACGCTGGGTATAGTTATTCTTAGCCTCACCGAACTTCAGGTAGTCACCCGTGCGATAGTAGCCGATATTAGTATAGAACTTAGCAAACTCACCACCACCGTAAATCTCAGCATTGACATCTGTACGATTACGGCTCTTGCCTACATAGTCGGAAGAGTAGAAATCCACGCTGGGATAGCGATATGGATTCAGTCCACTACCATAATTATAGATGGCCTCAGCAGTATAATTCTCATGAGGAGCCAAGCCGTCGTTACGACGAGCCTCGTTATAGAGGGTCATATACTCTGCAGAGCCAAGATACTCTGGGAAGCTTTTGGCAACATCCCAACCTGTATTGACACGGGCATCAATGTGAAGAGCCGACTCCTGACCGCGCTTAGTGGTTACCAGCACGACTCCATTGGCTGCACGACTACCATAGAGCACAACGGCCTGAGCACCCTTGAGGAAGGTAATCTGCTCTATCTCGTCGGGCTTTACATTGTTGATATCACGAGGTGTTCCATCTACCAATACAAGATAGTTAGTATAACCCCAAAGTGATGCACCATTAAAACCACCTACATAGCCTTGCATATTGTCCATTGCATAGGTATTGTAGTTCTTTTCGGTCAGTTCTCTGACATTCACCGTTGACACACCACCCAGCGTTTCGTTGATAGGCTTCTGACCGAATGCCACCGGCACCAGCGTAGAATCCACATCCTGAGCAGCCATTGCCAATGGCAAGGCGAGGAGGAACGTACCTAATAATATATGTTTTTTCATATCTTTTTTCGTTTTGTTTTCGTTAACATTAACGTTATCGTTAAAAGTTACCAACCAGGATTCTGCTCAAACTCCAAATAAAGATAAGTATCCTTCTCGGGGAGTGGGAACCAATAGTGGCGTGCTCTGAAGTAACGCTGCAGTATCTTCTTCTCATGCCAGTTCTTGACCTCAGCTTTCTTTGGATCGTTGGTCTTATACCAGTCGTAGTCATGTACACGGTCGAATTCTGCAGAATACTTAGCAGTGAAAGGCTCCTCAGTGAGCAACAACCAACGCTGCAGGTCGTTAAAACGGAATCCTTCGAAAGCCAGCTCACAAGCTCGCTCACGACGCACCTCGTCCATAAACTTTTTGTTATCAAGGTTTTCAGCCATATGTCCTGCGCCGACACGGTCACGCAGCACATTGATAGCATCAGCAGCAGACTTGGTGTAATTATTAGCCTTTGCAGTTGTCAACGGGTCATAAGTATTACCTATAGCAGCACATGCTTCTGCGTACATCAGATAAATATCAGCCAAACGCATGTAAGGCAGATAAGTATGCAAGTTACCATTCCAGTTATACATCTCATCACACTTGTTAGCCTGATGAGGAACGAGCTTTTGGCAATAGTAGCCAGTACGGCTAGCGTCGGCTGCACTACGGGTATAACCGTTGGTATACAACCCACAATACTCCTGTTCTCTCAAAAGATCGTCGTTTTGAATCTTGGCAGGATTTAATACATACTTGAAGCCATCGAAGACAATGTCGTGATAGAAACGTGGGTCACGGTTCAAGAAAGGATGAGTAGGATCAAAGCTACCACCATGTGCTGCATCATTTGGAACGAGCTTGCCATTCTCTATGATATAAGCTGGTGTACCGTCTTCCATACCATAAGCATAGTTGATGTAATTAGCAGTAGGCTGATGAATGACGTTATCATGCTCAACAAGAGAACCAATTTTGGTACCCCAAGTCTTGGTGAAATTCCAGTTAGAACCATTGTAATCTTCGGACATACCACGGAAGATGGCCTCGCTAGAACCGGGCATTCTCCAACCCGCACCCGTAGTGTAGAAGATAAACGAGTAATTATTTTTAACCGAACTTGCAGCCTCGTGATCATAAATCTTAGTATAGTTAAATTCTGCAAGAGAAATCTGTGACTGAGAAGTATTCTCGACAATATCAAGCAATTCAGCAAAAGCCTCTGCAGCCTGTTTAGCCATGTCCTGATCGTAGTCGTAGGTCATGGCACCTCCAGTCTGAGGACCATTCTTCATCAGAGGGCTGGCACCCCACAGGAGTACTTTTCCTAAATAACCTAAGGCAGCTATCTTAGTCACACGCAACTGGTTCTTACCCGACTGTTCACCACCAACAATGGTATTATCCCAGTCAGCGGGCAGTAAGTCAGCAGCCTTGCGGAAGTCCTCAGCACACTTCTTTGCACAATCTCTATATGAAAGGCGTGCATACTTCATTTCCTCGCCAGTAGCAGCAATAGGGTGATCCAAATAAGGTAGTCCACCGAACCACTGTATGAGCTCCTCATACCACCATGCACGGAAGAAATATAGCTGACCGGCAATCAGGTCTTTCTCTTCTTGAGTAGCAGCCTTCAACTTGTCGAGATTAGCAATACCGATATTGGCTTTACGAATGCAATACCAAGCATGTGGCCACAAAGAGTGATCGAACTTATTACTTGATGTGGGATTACTACCAGAACGCATCAGCCAAATCTGATTGTTGGTTTGCCATGCACGGAAGTTACCCAGGTCAACATCACGAATGAAATGGCTGTCACCTACACCCGTATTCATAATCTCATCATCACCCCAGTTGAAAGTGGTACACCAATAGCACTTCTCTTTGTCTGGGATACAGTTGTACATTTCCTCCACAAAACCTTGGAAGTTGTGGAAATTCTTGAATGCAGTCTCCTCAGAAACAGTCGAGTCAGCCTCCTTGTCCAAATAATCGGTACAGGAAGTCATGCCCAAAGCCAGAACTGCAACAATGATACTATATTTAATTTGAAACTTTTTCATATTCTAACACTCATTTTAGAATGATAACTTAACGCCGAAATTAACACGGCGAACTGTGGGGTAGGCACCGCCGCCACCAGAATATCCGCCAAGGTTGCTCTCACGGTCGTCAGGCATGCGGGTCCAAAGCCAGAGGTTATTGCCGCTGACATAAAGACGGAGGCTTTCCAGGCCGACTCTCTTCAACCAAGGCTGACCTGTAAAGGTGTATGCCACCTCAGCATTCTTCAGACGTATGAAACTGCCATCATAAAGGAAACGGGTTCCATTTACATAAGGAGCCTGTGCTTGAGCCCAGCGAGAAGGAGGCATATCAGCATTAGGATTCTCCTTGCTCCACCATGTTCCCTGCTCATATACTGTATTGATGGTGTTACCGAAGTTATTCATAGTAACCTCACGGGTAACATTGGTTACACCATAGAACTGAACGAAGCAGCTAAAGCCTTTCCATTCCCATCCAATAGTAGCATTATAAGTATTCTGAGGAGTGCTTGAATAACCATAAGGAGCACTATCGTTAGCATCTACGACACCATCACCATTAAAGTCAATGATATAGTAGTCACCAGGGAGACGCAGATTGTTGCTGGCCTCAAAAGCCGGTGAACCATAAACATCGTCAAAGGTCTGAAGGAAACCGCCATCCAAATGAGAACGAACCTGGCCGATTGCATAACCAGCCTCCTTACGATAAGCAGGCAGCATAGCGGGGTCGTCCTTCACATCAATCTTGTTGATGGCATGGGTCATGTTCATATCGGCCCAGAAACGCATCTTGTTAGCCAACACCTTGTTGAAGCGCAGGGTCAACTCATAACCATGCGTCTTAACAACACCTAAGTTCATCGTGGCAGGTGATGCACCGAAGTAAGCAGGAACGGCACGATCAGCACCTGGTACCAACACATCAGTACGCTTGTCGCGGAAGAAATCAAGGCTACCTGTGAACAGACCTCCAAGAATACCAAAGTCAACACCGTAGTTCCATTTCTTCACCTTCTCCCAATGTACATCGGCATTACCAATAACTGCCTCACGATACCATGTATATGGAGAACCACCTGACTGTCCGTAAGGTGGAGGAGTAACATCAGTATAGGTTCGGCCACCATAAGCCCACTGGGTCATATAGAGCCAACGCTGCCATACGTTATCATCACCAATCTCACCATAAGAAACACGGAACTTCAACATATCCACATATTTCTTAATCGGCTGGAAGAACTTCTCCTCACTGGCCAACCAACCGATAGCACCTGAATTGAAGAAGGCGAAACGGTTGTCCTTAGAGAACTTCTCTGAACCATTGTAAGCACCATTGTACTCAGCAAAGTAACGACCATCGTAGTTGTAGGTAACACGGAAAGCCCAGTCCTCACGAAAGTGAGGGATTTCACTACCTGTTGCATTCTCCTGACGAGAGAAAAGTCCCATGGCAGTAACATCGTGCCTACCGAACTTACGAGCCCAATTGAGCTGTAATTGATAGGTAAGGTTACGAACAGTCTGGCGATTATCTACAGAACCTGCCTGAGAAGCCCATTTTACAGGCTGCTGGAAATCGAACTGATTGTTTGACTCAACAGACTGCTTATAAGTTGCCTTACCGGTCAGCGGATCAATCCACTTGCGCTGAGCATCATTGTAGAGGTCATTAACGCCACGACCAGTCTCAACGAAGTTATTGTCCCATGAAATCATACCATGGAAGTTCAAGCCCTTGGTGATAAAGCTCAAGTCCTGATCCAACGAGAAGTCAGTATTGATACGGGTGTGCACATCTGTCTGATAACCTGCCAAAGCAATATTTTCTGCAGAGTTGGAGATATTGGTTCCAGAGGGATAGAAACCCCACGAACCATCCTCGTACTGAGGCACGAATACATCAGGAGCAATGTTATAGGCACCAGCCCAACGCTGCTGCTCCTGCCAAAGGTCGCCCGAGTTGGCCAACGGGTGCTTACGCTGTCCGTTAGAACCAGCGAGGTTCACCTTCAAGACCGTAGTCTTGGTAATCTGGAAGTCAAGGTTGCTTCGTACATTAATTCTATTATAACCGAAACCACCGGTATAACCACGACCACTGTCCATAATCTTAAAGAGGTCACCTTCCTTTACGAAGTCGACGCTGGCGAAGTACTTCACGAACTTGGTACCACCACTTACATTGACATTGGCATTGTAAGACATACAGTAATCCTTGAACAACTCCTTCTGCCAGTCGACATTAGGATAGCGCTCAGAAATCAGATTGCCGTATTCATCGCGAGCACCAGGAACCTGGTTGCGATAGTTGCTGATGAAATCCATCGAACGGATGTAGTCCCATGAGTTTGGATCGAGACTGAGTTGATGTTCAATGGCTTCGTTACGTGCCATCAAAGCATCGTAGGAATCCATCTTACCAGGAAGCTTGGAAGGAATCTTCATGATTACATTGGCTGAGGCATTAATCTTGGCACGGCCTTCCTGACCACGCTTGGTGGTAATCAAGATAACACCATTAGCACCCTTCACACCATACACAGCCGTTGCAGAAGCATCCTTCAATACAGAAATACTCTGTACAGAAGCAATGTCTACTGAACTCATCGGACGCTCAATACCATCCACCAGGATTAGTGGAGCGGCATTGTTCCATGACGAAGCGGCACGAATGGTGATGTCAGGTTCTTCCTCACCAGGCTGACCGTTGCCCTGAATAGCAACAACACCAGGGAGGTTACCTGCCAGAGCAGCACCTACGTCTGAAATACCTGCGGCACGTTCCAGCACAGCACCTGTGGTCTGGGTAATAGAACCCACAACCGAGGCTTTTTTCTGCTGGCCGTAACCGACCACGATGACTTCTTCCAGCTGGGTGTCGTCAGCAAGCGAAATCTTAAAATTACGCTGTTTGCCAACTCTGATTTCCTTTGTGGTCATACCCACATAGGAAACTACCAGAACCGTAGATTCCGATGGAACCTTCAAGGTGAAGTTACCATCAAAATCAGTAATTGTACCCAGGGAAGTTTGTCCCTTCACCACTACCGAAGCACCAATTAATGGTTCATCGCTAGCATCTGAAACTGTTCCCGTAACCGTAATGTTGTTTTGGGCACACAGCGTAGTGCTGAATGCCATCAACATAAAAATTACAGTAACAGTCTGTCTGATCAATTGTTTTAGATTCTTCATTTTGACAGATTTTGATACATAGTTTACGTTATTTGAAAATTAAAAATGTTAGTTCTAACCGAGGTAGATTCATATTTACGGCTGCAAAGGTATATTATATATTTTATATTGCTTTAATATATTGTAACACGAACTTTATTATTTGTAACAGACCTTAATATTTATTATCTATGCGTTATTTTGTGTTACTTTAACAATAGTCGAGGTAGAAAGTTGAATTTACTGCATTATTACCGCCTTATACCTTATTAATATATATATATAAGGAAACAGTGCTTGCAAGCCGGAAAACTTTATTTTTCGTAACATTTATTTGGCTGTTTAAACAAAAAGTGTTACCTTTGCAATGTTTTCGAAACCTGAAGCAAAATGAAAAGACGTAAAGTTCTAAGAACTAAAGGTCATAGCGTGCGGACACGGTTCCTACTGGCAGTTCTATGCTTTCTGACTAACTTGTACGTGAACGCCCAAACGGGCAGACACTTTGACGCCGACAAACAGATGTCGAGCAGTTTCACTACTCAAGTCTATCAAGACCATGATGGTTTTATATGGGTAGCCACCCGTAACGGTCTGAACCGCTACGATGGTTATCAGTTCCGCATTATCAAGAAAGAGAAGCCTGGCAATAACGGTATGGCCAGCAATTATGTGAATTGCATGATGCAAGACCGTCATGGTACGTTCTACATCGGAATGTTTGGAGCTTTTCAGACTTATGATGGCGAAAACTTCCAGAACATCAAGATATTTGACTTACAGGGCAATACACAACCTGGGTATATCACTTGTCTGCTGGAGCGTCGCAATGGTGACATTCTGGCAGGAACATCAGGTCACGGACTGTTAAAAATGACCGACAAGCACACCGCCAAGCAAATGGGAGGGGTGCTCAAGGATTTAAATACCGTCAATAGCTTATTGGAAGACAGCAAACAGCGGTTATGGATTTCATCCGAATATCACGGATTGTTATGCTATGATGGGAAAAGCGTGAAATACTACTTCAACCAACCAGGACAGACGGGTAATGTGCTGAGCATCTGCGAAAGCAAAGAAGGGAAAATATTTATTGCCACCAGCAATGCCGGTCTATTCAGACTGGACGGAGACACACCCGTACATATTGAAGCTACAGGGAATAAGCACATCTCCACGCTTTATGTCAGTCAAGAGGGCAATATCCTATTAGGTTACGACGGATTGGGACTGGGTATTTACAACCCCAAAGACAACACACTCAGGGATAATCCCATCTATAGCCGTGACGTGGACCTCAGTACAGCTAAGGTGTACTCTATCTGTGAAGACCATAACGGGAACCTGTGGTTAGGTCTGCTGCAAAAGGGTATCTATATGCATCCCAGAAAGAACACTGGGTTCAACTACATGGGCTATAAGCTTGGGACGCGTAACACCTTAGGAACGGCCAGTGTAACAAGCGCTTTCGTCAGCCAAGACGGATACCGATGGATTGGAACCGACAAGGACGGACTCTATTGTGTAACTGAAGAAGGAAGGGTGGTGAAACACTTTAAGGAAAACTTTCCCGCCACTATTCTTGGTATTACGGAAGACCTGCAAGGCAACGTATGGGTCGGCAGTTACAAGGAAGGATGCGGAAGAATCAATACCAAAACGCTCAACTACACCCCCTACCCGCTTCCACAGGGCAACAGCCTCAGCATTTTCGATTTGGACAGAGACCGTCAAGGACACATCTGGCTGGGTACCATGGGACAGGGACTGCTGCGCGTTACCCCAGAAACAGGCGAGGTTAAAGCCTATACCATGGCCGAAAGAGCTGGAGAAGATAGAAAAGTCAATAGCATTGCAAACAATTATATCTCACAAATAGCCATATCACCTGACGGCAAGCGCATCTATGCTGCTACGACGATGGGTGTCTGCGCTATGGATTTAAAGACAGAGAGCTGGCTATCTACCTTTAATAGCAATTGTCCGAATTACAGTACTCCGACACGTATTGCCCGTGAATATGATGGGATTCTGTATATTGGAACCAACAACGGACTGGTTTGTTACGACCTTAAAACCCATAAAACGTATCGAAACACTATTGAGAGCGGATTGGGAAACAACGGCATATCGTCCATTGAGCAAGACAATCAAGGAAAGCTCTGGATTTCGACAGATCACGGACTGTGCTGCTATGATGTGAAAAGCAAAAAGACCAACAACTATTTTGTTGACAACGGTTTGCAAAGCAATGAGTTCAGCGATGGAGCGTCTTGGAAAGCCCCTGATGGACAATTAATATTTGGCGGACTGGGTGGCGTAACCTGGTTCCATCCGAAGGACATCAAGCAACAGGACTGGAAGGCTGAAGTAAAACTGACAGGATTCTCCGTTAACGGCCAGCCCGTGACTCCAACCACCATGTCGGGTCTTTGGCATGTCGTGGACACAACCGTCATTGCCGCCAATCGCTTTACGCTGAGCCCTGGCGACAATTCATTTGCACTGCAACTCTCAACACTGACATACGACACGCCTGAGCATATCGTCTATCGATACAGTATCAACAACGAGGATTGGGTGCGCTTACAGCCAGGAACCAACGAAATCACATTCAGCCACATGGCACCCGGAAAGTATAATTTCTGCGTGGTGGCCGAGCAAAACGGCATATCGACTCCAGAAAGATGCTTCACCGTACTTATCCATTCCCCATGGTATAGAAGTCCATTAGCATACCTTATATATATATTAATAGCAGCAGGATTGTTCTGGTACTACCGAAAGAGTCATCGTCGCAGAGAGCAAGAGCGTCTGCGTATGCAGGAACATATCCATGCCGAGGAGATGGCTGATGCCAAACTGCGTTTCTTCATGAACATCTCGCATGAGATTCGTACGCCTATGACGCTGATTGTCACCCCATTGCTTTCACTTATCAAGCAGGACGACGACCCGCATCGTCGAAGCATCTACGAAACTATCCGCCGTAATGCCGAGCGTATCTTAGGTTTGATAAACCAGATGATGGACCTGCGAAAAATTGATAAGGGCCAGATGGTGATGCACATGTGCGAAACTGACTTGATTAGCTTTGTAAACGACATCTACACGTTGTTTACCCAACAAGCCAAGGCCAAAAACGTCAAATTCAGCTATGAGCATGACATCAACGAATTACCCATATGGGTGGATCGCGGAAACTTTGACAAAATCGTCGTCAACATTCTTTCTAATGCCTTCAAATATACGCCAACAGGTGGAGAGATACGTATTAGAGTCACTCATAACAATCAGCAGGCAATCATTGCCGTCAAGGATACCGGTGAAGGAATTCCCGAGGACAAATTACCCCATATCTTTGAGAGATTCTACCAGACACCGTCAAGCCTGAACGACCGTAATGTGGGTACAGGAATTGGTCTGGATCTGACCCGTTCTTTGGTAGAACTGCACCACGGAACAATTGAGGTGCATAACAATGTGGGCGAAAAAGGTTGTGAATTCATTGTAACCATTCCTTTGGGCAACGCACATCTGAAGCCAGAGGAAATGATTCTGGAGAAGCGGGAACAGGAGCAAACCACCAGCCTAATAGAGGAAGAGGTTACTAATGGAATGCCAGAAGTGAGTGAATCCGAAATGCCTAAGCGCAACCGTCGCCAGAAGTTGGTCATCGTAGAAGACGACACCGAAATCCTTGACTATCTGGGTACAGAACTAGGCGCCGACTATGACATTGTGAAGTGTAGCAATGGTAAACAAGGATTACAAGCCGTATTGAAAGAGATGCCCGATTTGGTTATCTCTGACATCATGATGCCAGAAATGGACGGTAATACGCTCTGTTCAAAAATAAAGACAAACGGAACAACAAGTCATATTCCTGTCATCTTGCTGACTGCCAAGAGCCGCGACGAAGACCAATTAGAAGGATTGGCTACTGGAGCGGATGCCTATATCGTCAAGCCGTTTAACCTGGATATTCTGCGTCGCACCATCGTCAACCTCATCCATACCCATCAGATGTTACAACTGAAATATGCGCGTAACGACCAATTAGAGGAACTGGTGGAAGATATCAAGATGAAATCGCCAGACGATAAGTTGTTGGAGAAAGTCATGGCTGTCATCAACAAGAATCTGGGTAACAGCGACTTAAGTGTTGACAAGATTGCCGACGAGGTGGGTATCAGCCGCGTTCACCTGCATCGAAAGATGAAGGAACTGACAGGACAGACACCACACGACTTCATCCGCAATATCCGCCTGAAGAAAGCAGCAACCCTGCTTTCCTCAGGAGATATGAATGTGTCAGAAGTGATGTATGCCTGCGGTTTCTCAAATGCAGCGTCTTTCTCGACGGTATTCAAGAAACTCTATGGCGTATCGCCTCGCGAATACATGAACGAGCGCTAACGCTTACTTATCAGCAATCTTTCGGAACGACTGGAGTTTCTCGCCATAGCAGAGGTCACCACAGTCGCCGAAGCCCGGAACAATATACTTGTGTTCGTTCATGCCTTGATCAACGGCAGCACACCAGATGGTAGAACCCTCAGGCAATGCTTCCTTCACCACCTCGATACCTTCGGGAGCTGCAATGACACAGCAGAGATGAATCTTTTTGGGCTTACCAGCCTGAAGCAACGACTCAATGGCTGCAGCCAAGCTACCGCCAGTGGCCAACATGGGGTCTACTATCAGCAAAGTCTTGTTCTTTACACTCTGTGTAGCAATATACTCTGTATGAACGCCTACTTCTGTGTGTTCACGGTTGATATACATACGGAAAGCAGACACAAAACCATTGTCAGCCTTGTCGAAAACATCCAGGAATCCTTCGTGGAATGGCAATCCTGCACGAAGTACAGTAGCTATCACCATGTCCTCCTTGGGCAAAGGGATATCAATAGTGCCAAGGGGCGTCGTGACTGTTTTTGGCTTATATTCCAAGGTCTTAGAGAGTTCATAAGCCATCATCATACCGATGCGTTTAATGTTATGACGAAACAGAAGACGGTTCTTCTGCATGTTCTTGTCGCGCAATTCAGACATATACTGGTTAATCACTGAATTGGTCTTGCTGAAATCTATTACTTCCATATTATTTATGTTTTAGTGTGCACAAAGTTACAAATAATTTGTTATCTCGGTATAGCAAATGACACATAGACGAGGATATTTTTAGTTTCTTTAACCTAAAAAGGATTGTGTGCGCGCAAATTATTCTTAATTATTAAGGCGTAATTCTTATTTTCTTTGTAACTTTGCACCGCAAAATTGAAATAGGTAATAGTAAATTCACATAAAAACAAGTTTAAAGTATTATGGCAAAGTTAGATTTGACTCAGTATGGCATCACCGGTTCTACCGTGATTGCTCACAATCCATCGTATGAGTACCTCTTCGCTGAGGAGACAAAGGCTGGACTCGAGGGTTTCGACAAAGGCGTAAACACCGAGCTCAACGCTGTAAACGTAATGACTGGTATCTACACCGGCCGTTCACCTAAGGACAAGTACATCGTGAAGGATGCACAGAGCGAAAACAAGGTATGGTGGACTTCTGAGGAATACAAGAACGACAACCACCCCATGAGCGAGGACGTATGGGCTAAGGTTAAAGAGATTGCTATCAAGGAGCTCTGCAACAAGAATCTGTATGTTGTTGACGCTTTCTGCGGTGCCAACGAGGCTACCCGTCTGCGTGTTCGTTTCATCGTTGAGGTGGCTTGGCAGGCTCACTTCGTAAAGAATATGTTCATCCAGCCTACTGCTGAGGAGCTGGAGAGCTTCGAGCCTAACTTCGTGATTTATAACGCTTCTAAGGCTAAGGTTGAGAACTACAAGGAGCTGGGTCTGAACTCAGAGACTTGCGTAGCCTTCAACACCACAAGCCGCGAGCAGTGCATCATCAACACTTGGTATGGTGGTGAGATGAAGAAGGGTATGTTCTCTATGATGAACTACTATCTGCCCCTGCAGGGTATCGCTTCTATGCACTGCTCTGCCAACACCGATATGGAGGGTAAGAACACCGCTATCTTCTTCGGTCTGTCTGGTACTGGTAAGACCACGCTGTCAACCGATCCTAAGCGTTTGCTGATTGGTGATGACGAGCACGGATGGGACGACGAGGGTGTATTCAACTTCGAAGGTGGCTGCTATGCCAAGGTTATCAACCTTGACAAGGAGAGCGAGCCCGACATCTACAACGCTATCCGTCGCGACGCTCTGCTGGAGAACGTAACTGTTGCTACAGATGGTAAGATTGACTTCGCTGATAAGAGCGTTACCGAGAATACTCGTGTATCTTATCCTATCAACCACATCGAGAAGATTGCCCAGAAGGTAAACGGCAAGAGCGCTGGTCCAGAGGCTAAGAACGTTATCTTCCTCTCTGCTGACGCATTCGGCGTACTGCCTCCAGTATCAATCCTGACTCCTGAGCAGACCAAGTACTACTTCCTCTCTGGTTTCACCGCTAAGCTGGCTGGTACAGAGCGTGGCATCACTGAGCCCACTCCTACATTCTCTGCTTGCTTCGGTCAGGCATTCCTCGAGCTGCACCCCACAAAGTATGCTGAGGAGCTGGTTAAGAAGATGGAGAAGAGCGGTGCCAAGGCATACCTCGTAAACACTGGTTGGAACGGTACTGGCAAGCGTATCTCTATCCGCGACACTCGTGGTATCATCGACGCTATCCTGGGTGGTGCCATCCTGAAGGCTCCTACCAAGAAGATTCCTTACTTCGACTTCGAGGTTCCCACACAGTTGGAAGGTGTTGACACCAACATTCTCGATCCTCGTGACACTTACGCTGACGCTGCTGAGTGGAACAAGAAGGCTGAGGATTTGGCTGCCCGCTTCATCAAGAACTTCAAGAAGTACGAGGGCAACGAGGCTGGTAAGGCTCTGGTCGCTGCAGGTCCTAAGCTTTAAGCTTAGACCGAAAGCAACTTCGCCCTACGCAGGGCAAAGATTGCTGGTCCAAAGCTCTAATCAAGTTTTTGACTTACATCAAAATAAAGGGCGGTTTCTTCGGAAATCGCCCTTATTTTTATGCATATTTTAACCATTCTTTTTACCTTTGCACTCGTATTAGTTTAATTAAGGTAAAGGATTATGTTATTAGATTTTCAAACAACAATGATGTTGGGGGCAGTAGCTTTAGCTACTATTTTGAGTGTTATAACACTCATCCATACCGACATACGTTGATGGAAAGAGCGCGGAGTGAGAGAGTCATACCGCGCTCTTTTTTGCTAACTTTCCCTAAAATATCGCCTTTTATAATATATTTAACTTAATAAAAGGTAGAAAAATGCTCAAATTTGCAGAATTGTGCGTAAATTTGCACCCAAAATTGGATAAGACAATGTCAATGAAACAGATAAGAACATTATGCACACTGTTAGCCACCATAATCATCATGGCTTCATGTGCGGGTTCAGATAATGAAACGATACTTTACAGTGATGCCGTCATCACTTCTTTTTCTTTGGGTAATTTGAACAAGTACACCGTGACTAAAAATAGCGATGGTACCACTAAAACGACCAAGACTACTTATTCGGCAAGTAGCTATAAGTTCATCATTGACCAAATAAATAGAGAGATCTATAACAACGACTCGCTACCTATTGGTACGGATGTTGCACACGTATTGTGCTCTATCAGCACGGTTAATAACGGTGTTGCCCTGTTTGAAGACTTGGAAGAGCCCGATACTTACTATTATTACATCTCATCAGACAGCATAGATTTCACTTCACCCCGTACTGTAAGGGTCATGTCAAGTGATGCAAACGGCTATACTGACTATACCATCAAAGTGAATGTTCATAAGGAAGATGGTGACAAGTTTGTATGGCATCAGCAGGAGAGTTCTGATGTTGTAAAAGCCATGAATGGCCTAAAATCGCTTTATCACAACGACAACATCTATCTTTTTGGCGATTTAGACGGCAAGACTCAAGTTATCCGCATTAAAAATGGTACTCAATGGGAGAGAATAGCTCAATCTATGGACTTTTCTTCTGAGGCATGGAAAAATGTCGCAACCACAATGTATGCATTCTTCCTGTACGATGAAGGTGTTATCTTTAAGAGTATGGATGCCGACACCTGGACTCAGGTCAGCTATCAGTCAGAACAGCCTATCAAACAACTGATTGGGGCTAGTTCCTACGAGCTTTATGCCTTGTCTGCAGATAACCAAATCATGGTTTCAGCAGATGGAGGAGCTAGCTGGAAAGTGGAAAAGAATGACAAACCAACCATGTTACCCTCAGAGGAAATTGTCATGATGAACTATCCCGTTTATTTGGCTGACAACTGCGAGCAAGTAGTAATGATTGGAAATCTTGCCGAGGAAAGTGGCGATAATTATGCTGCAGTATGGCGTAAAATCGTTGATTTCGACAATGTTGCGTTAGGTAGCATATGGACCTATATGGACCGCGGTTCTCAAGATGATTATGTTCTCCCAAGACGTACTAATTACAATCTGCTGTGCTATGAAGATGGCCTTTTAGCCTTTGGAAAGGCAAACAACGAAGGAGGCAAGCCGTATGTAGAGATATTCCAGAGTCGCGACAATGGTATAACCTGGAAAGAGAAAAAGACGAGCTATGCTTTCCCTGAAAATTTAAATAATACAGCTAAAACCACTATCAGTTCAGTGGTTGACGATGAAGGAAACATCTGGCTGTTCTGTGTCGGAACGGGTGAGGTTTGGAAAGGACGCCTTAATCGCGTTGCCTGGATATATAATTAGAACTCGTTAGTATGCGAAAGGGCCTGGTTATCATCCTGCTGTTGGCTCTGACCACATCAGTAAGTGCTCAGACACAACCGGAATACCGCGTAGAAATTGGCGCTGGTGCAGGATTGGTTACCTATTTGGGCGATTTCA